>OLHR01000022.1_pt1 | contig 60581 bp, 40 predicted proteins | sample 1609291 | NCBI WGS metagenome assembly OLHR01 (sample SAMN05416707, study PRJEB24817) | seawater metagenome | isolation source: Sea water | place: Canada:Atlantic | collected 2013-07 | reverse complement strand
CGAGATCATGCCTAGTCTCGTGGGCTCGGAGATGTGTATAAGAGACAGGCGGTATTCGGCCTCCGAGTTTCCAAACATAAACATGATCATGTAATCGATGAAATGTTGGGTATCAAGATAGGGCATGAGGTCGTCGAAGTTCTGGGGGGTGCTGGAAAGGGCTAAGATTTTGATGCGCTCCCAGGCCGAGCCGTCGCCATCGTAGGGAGGGGCAACCGAGTCAGCCCAGCCGCCGACGTTCCAGTTGCCGTTGATCGCTTCGTGGGCGTCCTTGGGTCCACCAAGGTAGGAGGTGATGAGGTCAGCACTCCAGCGTTCGCGGAGGTGGAAGACGCCCCAGTATTTTCCATTAAGATACAGGTGCATGAAGCGCCCGTGCGGGTTGATATTGCCCATGTCGAGCATGGTGTCATCGGTAAAGCGGTTCGACATGTAAAAGCCGCGGCGTTCCATGTCATGAGAGCCGGAGCGGATGTTCAGTTGGTCGAAAGTGTCGTTGGCGGAGATGCCGCGGTCGAAGCCCTCGAAGAGGGGATGCTTTAACTTGGAAGCTCCGTATCGGCTTCGGAAATACATGCGGAAGTTTTTTTTGGCGAAGTCGGTGAAGGCTCCGCCGAAATTTTTGACGCCACAGTCTTCCTGGAATCCCGGCGTGCCATCGGGGTTGATAAGCTCGAAAGAGGCAGGAACTTCAGAAGTGCCGTTGATCACTTGAGAGGTGACGATAGAAAGAGTGGGAACCTCCGTGAGAGAGGCCTGCATTTGTGGGGTCACGGCGGTGTTCAATTCCGGGGACGCGATGACGTCATCGACGAAGAGGTAGGTGTTGGTGTCGACGTTTGTGGGAGCGAGGCCGGTCTTGAAGGCCATGGCGCGGAGGACGGTGGTGGTGGTGACGCTGACGGGACCGGAGTAGGTGGTGCCATTGGATACTGAAGGTTCGCTTCCGTTGGTGGTGTAGCGGATGGTGGCGGCCGGGGTATTGCTTGTAATCGTGATCGCTTGAGCGGTTTCGTAGAAGCCTCGGGGGATGTCAAATTTAGTGTCATCGGTGAAGCCAGCGAAGCTGGTGGTGTTGGTTCCTCCTGGAGTGGCGGGAAAGAAAAAACCGGCGGTGGTGCCGTCAATTTCGAGGCCGTAACTTATATCCTGTTTTTCCTCAGGGTAGTTGAAGTCGGTGAGGATGGCGCTGCCATCGCGATCAACGAGAGCGAGGTATTCACCGCTTTTTTTGAGGGAGAAGTTGGTGTGAAGCGCTTCAGTAGGATTGGTCAGATTTTCTCCCGAGGCAAAGACGACGAGGAAGCCGTTGGCGGAAATGGAGGAGCCCGCGGGGAAGGTCCACTGAGTGAGATTGTCGGCCTTGTCGGTGAGGTGGTATCCTTCCAGGGAGAGGTTGAAGGAATTGGGATTATAGATCTCAATCCAATCGGGGCTGTTACCGAATTGATCATCCAGAGTGGAGGCATTAGCAGCCATGAACTCGGTGAGAGCGGGCGGGATGACGGGTTCGTCGACTCCTACCGTGACGGATTTTGAGATTGTGCCGGAAGAGTTGGTGGCGGTGAGCGCATAAGTCGCCGAACTAGCGGGCATGATGGTTTGCTGTCCGGTCAGCGCGACTGCTCCAATTCCTTGATCAATGGTGACGCTGTCTACGTTGCTCACAGTCCACGAAAGCTCCGCGCTGGTGGGGAGATTAGGGTCGCCCGTGGCGGTGATGTTTCCTTGATCGACGGTGAAGAAGTTAATGTTTGGCAAAGGGGCTTCAAAGGCCTCAATTTCGGCGATTTGGGGATTGTAAGCGGCGTTGCTGAGATTGACGACGCGGATGTAACGCCCGGACATTGAGTTTGTCGGATCGAGTGAGGCTGAAACGAGGTCGCGCCCGCCTTGGCCGGAGTCGGAACCATCGGTGCGGATATCGGCGCTCCAAGTGACAGCTCCGGCAGAGCCACCATTGTCGGCACGGATTTCGACACGGTAGTTGGAGAGCCGCTCGGGGCAACATCCGCTGCGGTTCACCAATTCGATCGAGCCAAGATTGGTGGGGCTGCCCAAGTCAATCTCGTAGTAGAAGCCGAGAGTCCCGGAATTGGCGAGAGGATGGGACTGATTGGCTTCATTCCCATCAGTGAGATTAGCCGCCACCTGACCTGACCACGTTTGCCCGGAAGCCGAGACCGGCCGGCCGATCGCGATGTTGGTTTGAGCCAGAGAACGGCTACCAACCAAGAACATTCCAAATATGAGAATGGATTTGAAATTCATGGAGGAGAAGGGGGGAAAGTTAACAAATAGCTCATACAAGTAACGCGAAAATGCTCCCGCTTCGAGAAAAAGGGGAATGCATTTTCGCGCTTTAATTTATTCTGCTGCTCAGGGACAAATATCGGCCAATGATTAGTTCCTTCGAACGTGGGGAAGGAGCGTCGCTTATTTATCATCGCCGGATCGTTGAATGACACAGTAGTGGTAGTGACCTTGTCACTTGAAGGGAGCTTGGCCGATTGGTGCAGAAGATGGCTTCCGCGGTGAGCCTTTCCGATGGATCAACACCAAAACAAGGAAGCTTGCCATCGCCCCCCTGAAAAAGGAGGCTACGGGATGTTCAAGACGATTTTCCTCATCGCCGCCCTCAGCACAACGGCCTTCGCCCAGAAAAAAGGAGCGATGGCTCCTATCACAGATATCGAGGGCCTTCCGCGCGTCCTCCTCATCGGTGACTCCATCTCCATCGGCTACACCGTCGATGTTCAGAAAGCCCTCCAAGGTAAAGCCAACGTCCACCGGCCCCTCACCAACTGCGGACCCACCACCAAGGGGCTCAAAGAGCTCGACGCCTGGCTCAATACCGGCGGTAAAGATAAAAAATGGGCCGTTATTCACTTCAATTGGGGCCTCCACGATCTCAAGTATATCAGCGGGAAAGGCGACAAGCTTAGCGCCGTGGATGCTCCAAACAGCCACCAGCAAGTCGTTCCCGACGACTACCAAAAGAACCTCCGCACCCTCGTCCAGCGTCTCAAGAAAACCAAGGCCCACCTCATCTGGCGTAACACCACTCCCGTCCCAGAGGGAGCGAGAGGCCGCGTCGTCGGCGATTCCAATAAATACAACAAGATTGCCGCCAAGATCATGACGGAGGAAGGCGTGGAAATCCACGACCTCTACGCCTTCGCCAAAAAGCACGCCGCCGAGATTCAGAGAAAGGCCGACGTCCACTACACCCCGGCAGGCTCCAGGAAACTCGCTCACGAAGTGGTCAAGGTCCTCAAAATTGAGGCCAAAAAGTAAGCCTGAAAGGGTTCCGCACATCTCCTCGTAAAAAGAGGCCATGATTAAATTCACGGCCTCCCTTCTTACCGCCCTGCTCCTCCCTTCTCTCGCTTCAGCCGATGACACCGGCTTCGTCCCCCTCTTTAACGGAAAAGATTTCTCCGGCTGGTCCATCAAGAGCGGCAAGGCCACCTACAAGATCGAAGGTGACGTCATCGTCGGAACCACCGTCAAAGGTTCCCCAAACACCTTCCTCGTCACCGACAAGCAATACAGCGACTTCGAACTCCAGTTCGACACCAAGCTCCACAACAACCTCAACTCAGGTTGCCAGATCCGCTCCCTTCTCAAGAACGTCGATAAGGACAAATTCGGAGGTCGCCTTTACGGCCCCCAGGTTGAATCAGAAGCCTCTGGCGAAAAAGGTGCCGAAGCCGGCTACATCTACGGCGAAGCCACCGGTCGTGGATGGCTCACCCCAAAAGACAAGCTCGTCCCGCACAAGAACTTCAAGGACGGCGAGTGGAACCACTTCCGCATCGTTGCCAAAGGCGCCAACATCAAGACTTGGATCAACGGTGAACTCATCTCCGACCTCAGCGACGAAGAGATCTACAAGACCCACCCCAAAGGCCACTTCGGCTTTCAGGTCCACGGCATCGGCAAAAACCAAGGCCCCTTCACGGCCGCCTGGAAAAACATCAAGATTAAGGAGCTGAAGTAATCCACGTAGGATTACCAAAGCGCCAACTCGAGAGAGAGATCTGTGCTAAGAATCCTCCATCTGGATTCTCTTCGTCACAATTTAGCGCGTTGAACCCACGCGCATCCCGATCCTATCATCCGTGATAAGTTAAGTGCTCTCTTACTTTCCAAGCCTCTTCCTCCACTCACCAAGCTCTTCTTCCAGGAGCTTCTTCGGCCAACCGCCATACCACGCATAGCCATTTCTTCGCTCATCGCCGATGTCCGCTAAGTTCAGTTTAGGCACGCCATCCCGATCGACAAAAATCGCCCGGTTACTTTCGAGATCGTAGAAACGCGCCCACAGTTCGGGAGCCGAAGAGTCCTTCTTCACGACCTTATTAAATCCCTCCGGTCCCTTTTCGTCCCTCACCTTCACCACCCGAATTCCCTCGAGTTTGGCGTTCTCAAACCATCGGGCTGCCGCCTCAATAGAATTCACCACTTCAGGCGAAGGGCCATCGAGACTCATCAGTAAACGAACAATCCCAACCGACTCGCACCCACTCAAGCTCGCCAGTTCATAGCTCCGGGCAATCTTCGGACGAAAATCATTTTTATCGTGCTGGGCACACCAAACCGTCAACTGATCGCCCACCCGAATTTGACATTTTAAAATACAGGCAATACCGCGCTCAAAAGAATCCGCCGCAGCCTCACGACGCGACTTTTTGATAAAGGCATAATCGGAAGAATTCGCCACTTCTCGGACAAACTGAAGCAACCTGACCATGGCATTGTCATTAAAAGTAATGTGCCGGTGGTAGCCCTTTCCTGGAGGATTATATTGCGGCCAGCCCCCGTTGGCATACTGCCCCCCGAGAACATATCCCAAGCCCTCGGAAAAGGCCTCACGATAATCTTCCTCATCGGTCGCTCGGACCATTCGCGCTAGAAATCGCAACTCGTCAGTCGTCGCGCCGTTGTCGTAGGTCGCCTTCAGCTGACTCTGCTTTCCCTCGTATTTTTTACCCGTGGTATCGACATTCTTGGGCCAGCCACCCGACTCGCTTTGAAAAGAAAGAATCGTCGTCGCGATCTCTTTCGCTTCCTCTCCCGAATACCACCCATCCTTCTTCTTGAGATAGTCGCGCGCTTTTCCCTGAGCCAGTTCAGAACAGAAGCTAACAACAAGAAGGAGAGACAAGGGCGTCTTAAAAAAACAACTGAAGCGGGTCACACCCAAGCTTCTATTCAATTCCGCTCACCTTGAGGCGCACAAAATCCTGAGGATCATCTTTTCACACTCCAGGATCGCATCCTAAACCGAGTCCGGCTTTCATGACATTTATGAAAGCAGCCCTCTTCTTCATTCTTTTTACCATCATCGCTCCGGCGGCGGATCGCCCCAACATTCTCTGGCTCTCGGCCGAGGACATCGGGGCCCACTTTGGCTGCTACGGCGACCCCCACGCGATCACTCCCAATCTCGATCAGCTTGCCAAAGAAGGAGTGCGTTACACCCACGCCTTCACCGCCGCCGGCGTGTGCGCGCCCTGCCGATCCGGAATCATCACGGGAATGTATCAAACATCGATCGGCACCATGCACATGCGCTGCAACGCGGAGATGCCCGACACCATCAAGCCCTTCCCCATTTATCTCCGGAAGGCGGGCTACTACGGCACAAACAATTCGAAGAAAGATTACCAATTCAAAGACCCGAAAGAGACCTGGGATGTCAGTGGAGGAAAAGGCCACTGGAAGAACCGAAAGGACGCAAACCAGCCCTTCTTCTCCGTCTTCAACTTCACCGGCTGCCACGAAAGCGGAATCGCCTCGAAGAGCAAATACGAGAGCGTCACGAAAGGTCTCTCCCCCAGCGAGCGACAAGACCCCGATCAACTCGACACCCTTCCCCCTTACTATCCCGCCACCGCGATCGTGAAGGAGGACTGGAAGCGAAACTACGAGCTCATCACCGCGATGGATGCCTGGGTTGGCGAGCACATCGCCCAGCTCAAAGAGGACGGGCTCTACGAGGACACCATCATCGTTTACTGGTCCGACCACGGCGTGGGCCTACCCCGGGCCAAGCGCTGGCTCTACGACTCGGGAACTCGCGTCCCCCTCATTGTGCGCATTCCCGAAAAGTGGCGTGTCGAGGGCCAAGGGAAACCCAACACCGTCGACGATCAACTGATCAGCTCGCTCGATTTTGGCATCACCGCCTTAAACCTCGCCGGTCTTCCCGCGCCACCGATCACGCAAGGCCGCGCCTTCCTCGGCAAGAACCTCACTCCACCGCGCAACTACGTCTTTGGAGCCCGCGATCGGATGGACGAGCGCTACGATATCATCCGCAGCGTGCGCGACAAAAAATACCGCTACATCCGCAACTACGAACCCCTCAAGCCTTACTACCAATTCATGAACACGCCGGAAAGCGGAGCGACGATGAAGGAGCTACGCCGCATCGCAAAAGAAGGTAACATGCCGCCCGCGATGAAGCTTTTCATGGCCGACCACAAGCCGGTCGAAGAATTCTACGACCTCGAAGCCGACCCTCATGAGGTCAACAATCTCGCCAAGGACCCCGCTCACAATGAACGCCTTGATCGTTTTCGCAAAGTCCACGGCCAGTGGATTCGTGACACCCGCGATCTCGGTCTCATCCCTGAACCGGAAATCGAGCTCCGCGAAAAAGCCGCCGGTTCCCGCTTTGGAATTCTGGCCAAAGGCCATGACCCCACCCTTCCTGCCCGCCTTGGCACCATCGCCGCGCAAGCATCCGATGGCATCCGCGCCCTCCCGGACCTCCTTGAAGGACTCAAGGACAAGGACGCCGCCGTGCGCTACTGGGCCGCCACCGGCGTGGGAAACATCGGAGTGCCCGCAAAAGAAAAGTCAGCGACCACCATTCAGGACACTCTCAAAAATGATTCCTCCACTGTGGTCCGTATCGCCGCCGCCCGCGCCCTCCTCAGGATGTCCACCAATGAAGCCGACGCTCTCACCGGACTCTCCAAGGCCCTCGAAAGCCCCGAGCAATGGTCGCGCCTCCACGCCGCCATTGCCCTTGATGAAGCCGACGAACAGGCCCGCTCCGCCATTCCCGCGTTGAAAAAGGCCCTCAAGAAACAGCCCAACAAATACATCGTCCGCGTCGCCAACAAAGCGCTCAATGATCTCCTGGGCACGGCAAACAAGGTGAAGTGATCCCTCTTACCCCAGAGAATATTTTCTTTGCGCAAATTCCACCCCAAGACACCTTTCCCTTTCCATGAAGTTTCTTCTCCCCCTCTTTCTCGCCAGCAACTTGCTCCAGGCTGCGGAAAAGCCGAACATCCTCCCTTTTTTAGGAACTCGGAGGTTTATACTGAGGTGAAGGAGCGCTACCGCGCCTACGAGGATCTCTACGGCTCGGTCCGCGAAGCCCATTGGAAGCTCCTCACTTATCGCAGCGGAACCTTAAAGCTCTACGACATCGCAAAAGACATCGGAGAGAAAAACGACGTCGCAAAAGACCACCTCGAGAAGGTCGCCGAACTAAAGAAAAAGTTCATCGCCTGGGAAAAGGAGATGGCCCTCGAAAAATATTCCGGAGTGCAGTAGCTCCCTTCTTTTTTGAGATATTCTCCCCTGGAAAGCCGTAGTGATGAGCCATGACCGCTTGGATCTCTTTCTTCCTCTCCCTCGTTTCGGCGACTGCGCTCGCAGCCCCCGACCGCGAATCCTTTGCGAAAGAGGATCGCCCCATCGAAGGAGTCCCCGTCGAGGCCTTCGATCTCACCAATCCCAATCTTCAAATCGAGGTCTGGGCCCAGTCTCCGCTCATCTACTCGCCCGTCGCGATGGATACCGATGCCCAAGGCCGCCTTTGGCTCACCGAGGGGCTCGACTACAGCGTTGGCCGACGCGTCGATACCGGCCAATCAATCATCGTTCTCGAGGACACCAACAACGATGGCAAAGCGGATTCCTCCCACGTCTTCGTCTCTGAAAAAGGCCTCCGCCATGCCCCCCTCGGCATCGCCGTTTTCGATAACAAGATCGTCCTTTCCGCCACGCCCTCGATCATCATTTACACCGACGTCGATCGAAACGCCGTCTTCGATCCCGCGATCGACAAGCGCGAGGTCTTCCTCACCGGCTTCCAGGGCGGCGGTCACGACCACACCCTCCACGCCGTCGTGGGTGCCCCATCCGGCCAATGGCACTTCTCCTTCGGAAATTCCGGAGCCGACGTCAAAACAAAGGACGGCCGCCACTTCATCTCCGGTTGCTATTACGGCCACCCGCAGGGCATTGGAAAAAAGAGCTCCGATGGCCACGTCTACCCTGGCGGGCTCACCATGCGGGTCAATCCCGATGGCACCGGACTCACGCCCACCGCGAGCAACATGCGCAATCCTCACGACATGGCGGTGACCGCTTTTGGGGATATTTTCCAAAGCGACAATGACGACCCGGCCCACTGCCGCTCCTCCTGGGTCATGGAACATGGCAACTTCGGCTACTCCGCCCTCCGCGATGGCTCACGCTCTTGGGAGGAAGTGGCCAAGTCCTGGGAAGAACCCTCCGGCTGGTCGCAAGACCTTCGCTTCTCCCGTTCCCACTGGCGCGAAAACTACCCCGGCGCCACTCCTCCAGGGTCCGTGTATGGTGCTGGATCACCCACCGGAAATGTCTTCATCGAGGACGACATCCTCGGTCTCAAAGGCACCTACCTGGTCGCTTGCATGGTCCGCAAACAAATCATGGCCTGCCTTCCCAAACTCACCGATGGCCGTATTGAGATGGGCAAACATCAGGATTTCATTCAGCTCAAGGAGGGAGAAAAAGGACAATTCTTCCTCCCCACCGATCTTCTCATTGGCACCGATGGCTCTCTCTTCCTGAGTGACTTCTACAACGACACTTCCCGCCGCACCAACCAGGTGAGCGGTACGATCTACCGCATCACTCGAAAAGATGCCGCGCCCCTCAAGCGGGCCTCCATCGACTTCTCCACCACCGCGGGCCTCCTCGCCGCTCTTGATAACCCAGCGATCAACGTCCGCTCCCATGCCGCTCATCTCCTCGTCAAGGGTGGTGATTTTTCATCCCTCTATGCATCGTTAATGAAAACAGGCTCGCCCGAGTCCATCGCGCGACGTCTCTGGATTCTGGCTCAATTAAAAGCCGACGAACGCGCTTCCGTTGTTCCCTACCTCACCAATGACAACCCAAACCTTCAAATCACAGCCTACCGTGCGTTGACGTATGCCGACCCCGGTAATCTGATCGCTTACGCGACGAGTTCCATCACCGAGGCGCAATCCAACCTTTCACTGGCACGGGAGATCGCGGTCTCATTAAGGGGCCAATCCTTCGAGAGCATCAAACATCTTCTACCAAGTCTTATCGAACTCTACCATGGTCGCAACCGCACCTACCTCGAAGCCCTTGGCATCGCCTTCACTGGAATGGAAAAGGAAGTCTACCTCAAGCTCATCCGCCCCATCTTTGGCGATCCAACCTCGTGGAGCAAAACCGCCCGCAATCTCGCGTGGCGACTCCACACGCCCGAAGCCATCGCCGATCTCGACAAAACGATCCGCGCCCAAAAACCACCCGTCGATGAATTCCGCCACCTTGCCATGGCCTTCGCCTCTTTCCGAAATGACGCCGAGCGCAACGACCGAATCAAGCGCCTCAGCGATCTCGCCAAACTCCCCGCCTTCGCGGCCGAGGAATATCAAATCACAGTGCAAGAAATCATCGCAAAGGATCTCAACGACCTCGAAGCCCTCGCCTTGAAGAGCGACTACAAAGTCCCCGAATCCTTCGGCGTCATCAGCAAGGTCTCGGACTCGGTCACTGTCGCGAAGCTCAAGGGCGACGCCACCCGCGGCAAAGCCCTCGCGGCACGCTGTTCCGTCTGCCACAAGATCAATGGGAACGGCATCAACTTTGGACCAGACCTCAGCCACTGGGGCCAGGAACGCACCATCGAAAAGATCGCCCATGAAATCATCAACCCCGATGAGCACCTCGCGCATGGCTACGAGAAATCCGTCCGCCTCATGGGCAACGGCCACACCGCCGAAGGCCTCCTCTCCAACTTCTCGTGGCACGCCGGCAGCCTCAAAATTAAAGTGATGGGCGGCACTACCTTGAAGGTTCCCTTCCGCCGAACCGGCACCAAGGTGGAAAACCTCAAAGAATCATGGATGCCCGGCGCCGCCGAGATGGGCTTCAGCGATCAAGACGTCCGCGACATCGCCGAATATCTCCACACCCTCGAACGCCCCGTCATTGAAAAGAAGTCCGACGGCGCGCCCGGAGACACCCAGGCCAGCGGATGGCAGGTTCTTGAAGGAGAAGATTTTCTCAACGTGAACTGCCATGACGACACCTGGACCTGGAAGGGCGGCCACGCCTTCTGCAATGGAAAGCCCACCGGAGTAATCCGCTACCACGAGCCGCTCAAGAATTTCGAATTCGCCTGCGAATGGATGCACAAAAAGAAAGGCGGAAACTCCGGCGTCTTCGTCTGGGCCACCCCCGATTCCATCAATCGCCTCGCCGCCGGACAGGGCCGGCTCCCACAGGGAATCGAAGTCCAAGTCCTCGATCTCGGCTACGCCGAAGTCTACAAAAAACAGTATAACAAACCCGCTGATTGGTTCACTTCCCACGGCGACGTCTTCCCCGTCGGTCCGATCAAGATGACCCCGTTCCCACCTGTCGCCCCGAATGGCCGCCGCAGTTTCCCCTCGAAAGAAACGACCAAGGGAATCAACGAGTGGAACCACTACTTCATCCGGGCGATCGATGGCGAAGTCCGCCTTTGGGTAAATGGCGAAGAAGTCTCTGGCGGCAATAACATCTCACCCGCCTCCGGCTTCCTCTGCCTCGAGTCCGAAGGAGCCCCGATCGAGTTCAAAAACATCCGCCTCCGCAAGATCACCCCTCCTGCTGAAATCCCCTCGGTCAAAATGGAGAAGCTTAAAAAAGTAGATCTCACCGGCCACACCCTCCTCGGCACCTGGCACTACGGCAGCCACAGCCGCGAGATCACCACCGATGGATTCTGCATCCTCCGCCAGGGAAAAGAAGTCATCTGGAAACGCACCGCCACCGCCCAAACAAAAAACTCGCTCACCTTCGAAGGCGACCTTTCCCACACTCTCAAAGGCGACATCCTCCACATCGAAGGCCGCTACCAAGCAACGCGGAAGTAGGAGCGCGAAGGCAAAAGCCCCCGGGCCCAACGGAGCTAGAGATTAACCGTGATTCATGCCAGCGGAATTGTTTTAGAGGATGATTTCCCGCAACTCCAACACTCTGAAAAATTCGAAGGACTCTCCTCTCCACATTGACATGTCCACATTGAAGAGTCTGCCAGAAGCTCGTTAAGTTCCGGAATATCGAGATTTTTCATTAGATCATCGAATTGCTCCCGAGAGGCCTCACCAGCCAATAAGATTTGATATGCCTTGGCCAATCCTCTCCAGATCTCGGATTTCCCATTGTCGACATACTTCTTAAATTGGCACTGGCTACATGTGAGAATATGCTCGACCCCGAATTTCATTCCGAACCTTTGATACGCTTTACGAACCATTCTAAACTCAGCCACTGCAGAACAATGTGGGCACTTCGCAGAGAACACTGCGAACTCGGCCGCTGAATTAGGATGGTCGTTCATTTTCTTGAGCTCGGCAGATGATGTCCTCAACCGGGAGCTCTTCCCAATAAATTCTGCGGTCCCTCAAATTTGCCCCCTGAGCATCCGCTTCAGTGTAATCGATAGATCAAATCAGCTTCATCGAGAATCTCCGAGAGGTATTGTGATTTGGAATCAGCGATGATCTAAACAAATTTCTTCACGTCGCAATTGAAATCAGGATCGCTTAGTTCATCCACATAGCCCAGTGCCCACAGCATCACCCATAGGTATTCGTAGCGCCAAACAAACTGAACTCGACGATGCTAGTCAGGGGCCTCATTCGAAACGAAAAATGGTGTGGTCCCGAACTTCTCTACCAGGGATTCAACAGTTTCATGTTCCAGTCCTTCCCCCTTCACGGAAACGATGGCTAGGGCAATAATCCATACCAGTCGGAGCTCAGCTCAGGTTACTTCTTGATCAGCATGTCCAATTTCGCGTTCAGTTTTTTCACCACCTTGGGTCTCTTCGCGGCCACGTTCACGGTCTCAGCGGAGTCCTTTTTGTGATCGTAGAGTTCGGTGAAAATCGCGGGCTTGGAGAGGTCGCGGTAGTCGCGCCACTCGATAAGTCGGTAGCGCTCGGTGCGGAGCGAGTAGCCCATAAGGTGGTTTTCGAAGAGATCACGGTCCCATTTTTCACCCATCTGCTTAATGATTCCGGCTTCCACTTCTTTGATAAGCGGGCCGAAGAAGGTTTCGCGCATCGCGGGGGCGAGCGGGTTGGCGGCCCATTCGCGGAGGGCGGGGTTAGGATACTGGCTGAGGGCGAAATCTTTTACCTGGCCCTTGGGGTTTTCTAAAAGAGGTGTGAGGGAGGTGCCTTCGAGATGCTTGGGAATGGGAAGTCCGGCGAGGTCGCAGAGGGTGGGATACATATCGACGAGTTCGACGAGGGCCTCGGTCTTCTTCCCGGCGGCATTCTTCATATCCGGGGTGTGCAGAATCATCGGGACGCGGGTCGCGATTTCATAGTTCGTCGCTTTTCCCCAGACGCCCATGTCACCGAGGTGCCAACCGTGATCGCCCCAAAGGATGACAATGGTGTTGTCGCGCTGACCCGATTTATCGAGAGCATCCAGAACGAGGCCAACCTGGGCATCAACATAAGAAGCGCATGCGAGATAGGCATGCATAAGGGTGTTCGAAAGCTCGGGCCCCATATCGCCGGTTTTGGGAATGCCGTGGCGGACCCGCAGCTCAAAGCTCGCGTGGAGACCAGTGGCCGCGCCGCCCTTAGGTGGATTCTGATGCTTGGCGGCGGGAATTTCTTTAGGATCGTAGAGGTCCCAGTATTTCTTGGGTGCGATAAAATGGAGGTGCGGTTTGGAGAAACCGAGACCAATAAAGAGGGGCTTCTCCGGCTTGGTCTCAAGATGCTGGTTGAGAGTGGCAACCGCGAGAAGGGCTGAGTGTCCATCGATAAAGGAGTGATCCGGGACGTCTGCGGCTTCGTAAGCTGGGCCATTTGAGGTCAGCCCCCCAACTTTATCTTTTCCGTATTTGTCGATGACCGCCTGGCGGTTATCACGACGGATCTTTTGGTTTGCAGGCAAGCCGTATCCGCCGGGGATGGGCCGGGTTTTAACAAGATTACTTGCGGGCTTGCGTGACCATGATTTTTCGAGATCGTTGAATTTCCCGTGGTAAATTTTTCCCATATTTACCGTCTCGTAACCATGCGTGCGGAAGTGCTGTGGCAGAGTGACGATGTCGGGATTGGCGTCACGGAAGTAGGTATAGTTTTCGATGACGCCATTGGTGTCCGGCCGAGTACCGGTCATGATCGAGGCACGCGAGGGCGAGCAAATCGCTTGCTGGCAGTAGGCTCGATTAAAAAGGAGCCCTTGCGTGGCAAGTTTGTCGATGTTCGGGGTAATCGCAATGGGCGAGCCATAGCACCCGAACTCGGGACGCATGTCATCGATTGCAATGAAGAGAATGTTGGGCCTTTTTGAACTCTGATCAGCGAACAGTGAGCACGAACATTGAACGAGGAGAAGGGAAAGGAAGAGACGGATCATGGGAGAGGTTTGTTTGGATTCGCGAAGTTCGAGGTGATCGGGGTCCCCTGCTGCTTCGATGTTGCGAAAGCAGTTGACGTTGAAGAGGGCGGAAAAGCGAGGATTGTCCCACTTCCGGCGGGCTTCTTTGTATCAACACTCCTTTTTTGGCAAAAATCTAACGATGGATGCCTAATTTGGGCAGCACGCCCGGAATAGGGCAATTGTGGCCCAGAAGGTCGAAGTGAATTTTTACACTGAAAAGTGCTTAGGATTGTCGTTAGATTATCGTCCATTCGGAAGTGATGGGCCAAAGAGCTGTGATCTGCTCTTCCGAGGCAACTTTTCCAATATTATGATCGAGTGTATCCGAACCTACCGCCTGCAGCACAAGTTAGATGAGCCGTTTGGATTTTCGCAGTGGCACTATGATGTGCGGAACGCCTTGTTGGTAGAGGTGGTTGATTGCTCGGGAGCGAGTGGTTGGGGCGAGCCCTACTGGCCGAGTGAGGTTACGCAGTGCGGGATTAACTCCTTTTATGCGCCGCTACTGATGGGCTGGAACCCTTTGAAAAATGAAGCGGCGGTTTATATGGATCAGGGATTTGGGGCGCTGAAGATCAAGGTGGGGAAGAAATTTTGCATTCAAGAAACAGAAAAAAGCGCATGAAGAGTTACGCAATGTTAATCGACGGTAAGGCTGGCATTCAGGATTCACTCAAGGCGGCTGATAAGGGATTTAAGGTGTGGTCGCTGATTGATTCTGCGCAAGCGGATGGGGCGAAGCTCGCTCATGGCGGTAACGCGGTGGATGGAAAAGGATTCTTCATGGAGCCCACGATCATGCGCGATGTCACCTCCGGGATGGCTTTGGCGAAGGATGAAATTGCTCTGGCAAACGACACGATTTACGTCTTCACTTCGAATCTTAAGAACGGCCTTCGGGCCGCGCGTAATATTAAGGCGGGCAGCGTGTGCATCAACGAGCCGCATTACTCGGTGCAGTTGCCGCACGGCGGACTGAAGCAGAGTGGCGTGGGCAAGGACTGCTCGCGTTATAGCCTCGAAGAATATCTCACGCTGAAGCGCGTGACGATCGCAGTTGACTAACTTTTTTATGATGAGTGCATTTCCAGAAGAACTTCTAAGTCACCTTGAAAAACGCGGCGTGGTCGCGGGATTTTCGGTAGAGAAAATCGAGCACGCCGTGCCTTTGGCGAAAGCGTTATTGGCGGGTGGGATCGATGTTATTGAACTGACCTTGCGGACGCCGATTGGCTTGGACGCGGTGAAGTTGATTGCCAACGAAGTGCCTGAGATGGTGGTTGGGGTCGGGACGATTTTGACTCCTGAGACTGCGGTAGCGGTGAAGAAAGCAGGCGCTCATTTCGGAGTGGCTCCGGGGATGAATCCCAGGGTCGTGAAGGCCGCCCGGGAGGCTGGTCTTCCTTTTGCACCTGGGATTTGCACGCCGTCTGATTTGGAAGCGGCGATCGAGCTCGGTTGTCGCTTTGTGAAATTTTTCCCGGCTGAGGCTGCAGGTGGGGTGACCTACTTGAAGAGCATGGCTGCTCCCTACAATCACCTCGGGATTCGCTACTTCCCGCTAGGTGGAGTGAACTCGGAGAACATGTTGGATTACCTCGCTGAGGACAATGTTCCGACTGTCGGCGGCACTTGGATCGTCGCGAAGAATTTGGTTCAAAATGAGGACTGGGCCGGGATCACCGCGGCTGCGCAAAAAGTCGTTAACACCTTAAAAACATCATGAGTAATATCGTCGTTTCTTTTGGAGAAATCATGGGCCGGATGGCCGCACAGGATAATTTACGTTTGCGTCAGTCGCATTTGTTCGACGTCACCTATGCGGGTGCGGAGGCCAGTGTCGCAGCATCGATCTGCAACTTTGGCGGGAAGGCTCGTTATATCACGGCGTTGCCGAAACATGCGCTCGCGGAAGCGACGATGGACGCGGTTCGCAGGGTGGGGATCGATACGAACTTCGTGCTGCGCACTGACACCGGACGTCTGGGACTCTACTTCCTCGAGACGGGTGCGAATCAGCGACCGAGCAACGTTATTTACGATCGTGAGGATTCAGCGATCGCGATTACGCCAGCCGATCAATACGATTGGGATGGAATTTTTGAGGGAGCTTCATGGCTTCACCTTTCCGGGATTACTCCGGCACTTTCGAAGAATGCCGCGGATGCCACTTTGGTCGCTGCGCAAAAGGCGAAGGCTGCGAGTGCAACCGTTTCGATTGATCTGAATTTCCGAGGGAAGCTTTGGAAGTGGCATGAATCGAAATCGGGACGCGAATTGGCTCAGGAAGTGATGCGCGGGATTTTACCTTTCGTGGATGTTGTCATCGCGAACGAGGAAGATTGCCACGACGTGCTCGGCATTCGTGCGGGTGAGACTGACGTTCATTCCGGTGAACTCGATGTTTCGCGCTATCCCGATGTCGCCCGTCAGGTGGTGGCGCAATTTCCGAATCTCAGCAAGGTGGCGATCACCCTGCGTGAAAGCATTTCTGCAACTCATAACAACTGGGGCGCGATGCTTTATGATGCGGGTTCAAAGTCGGCCTCGTTTTCACCGCTTGATGCGGAGGGGAACTATCGTCCGAATGAGATTCGCAATATTGTGGATCGCGTCGGCGGCGGAGATTCCTTTGCGGGCGGGCTTATTTTTTCGCTGACCACTCCGGACCTCAGTGAGCCGCAGACTGCCGTGAACTTCGCGGTGGCGGCTTCGACGCTGAAGCACTCGATCAAGGGTGACTTTAACTTTTCAACTCGTGGCGAAGTGGAATCCCTCATGGGCGGGTCGGCTTCGGGTCGGGTTGTTCGATAATTTTCTTATTTTTAAATGAAACGATTTTTTTACATCGTTTGGGGTGACCACGGTTGGCATCTTGGTGAGATGGGCGTCTGGGGAAAGGCGACAAATTACGAGATCGCGACGCGGTTGCCCATGATGAATTGGACGCCGAACATGCCGCAGGGCAGCAGGGAGAGAAGTGGGATCGCGATCTCTTTGAGAGCAAGTTGATGGGCTACACGATACGGACGGCTCGTGGTTTGAAAAGATATGAGCAAGCTGGTTGTTGAAACGGGAGTCTGCCACCGAAGAAGTAAAGCGGCATTTCTGGCTTTGCAGAGGATATTCCCGTCCTCCCGCATCCCGACCCATATAGCAAGAAAAGTCAGGCGAGCACGTCATTGATGACGTGTCCGTGGACGTTGGTGAGACGACGCTCCAGGCCGTTGTGGTAATAGGTGAGGCGCTCGTGATCGAGACCCATGAGGTGGAGGATGGTGGCGTTGAAATCGTAGACGCTCGTGGGATCCTTTTCGGCTTTGGCTCCGAAGCGATCTGAGGCGCCATGGCTGTAGCCTTTCTTGACGCCTGCTCCGGCGAGGAAGCAGGTGAAGGCATCTGGGTTGTGATCGCGGCCCGTGCCATTTCCCTGCAAGAAGGGCATGCGGCCAAACTCGGTGGCCCAGACGACGAGGGTGTCATCGAGCATGCCGCGCTGTTTGAGATCGGCGATGAGGGCCGCAGTGGGCTGGTCCATGATCTCGGCCTGCATCGCGTGAGTGTCCTTGATATTGGAGTGGGAATCCCAGTTGGTAATGCCATTTCCGCCGGAGGGATCGGAGCCATTAAAGAGCTGGACGACGCGGACGCCCTTTTCGAGAAGGCGGCGGGCGAGGATGCAGTTCTTGGCATATTCTTTTTTGAGATCGCTTCCGGTATCGGTGCCGTATTGTTTGTGGATGGAGGCAGGCTCGCCCTTGAGGTCCATGATGTCAGGGACGGACATTTGCATTTTTCCCGCCATCTCGTAGGAGGCGATGCGGGCGGCGAGATCGTTATCGGCAGGGAAGCGCTCGAGGTGTTTGGAGTTGAGCTTTTGGAGAAGGTTGATGGTAGCGCGGTCATGCGCGCTACTATAGACGGCGGGGCGGGTGAGGTTCGCTGGTGGGTTCTTGGCGTTGAAGTCGGTGCCTTGGAAAGAAGCGGGGAGGAATGCGGAGCCGAAGTTGTTTTTTCCGGAACGCGCCATGCCGCGAGGGTCATTGATGGCGACGAAGGCGGGGAGGTCCTTGCACTGGGAGCCGAGGGCGTAGGTCATCCAGGCACCAGCGGAGGGGAAGCCTTCCATCGTGAATCCAGTGTTGAGAAAATTCTCTCCCTGCGGGTGGGCCGAGGTCTGGGTATGGAGCGAGTGGAGGAAGCAGAAGTCATCAGCATGCCGAGCGAGGTTCGGCACGAGATCTGAGATCATCTTCCCCGACTGACCCCGCGGCTTGAAATCCCAAAATGGCTTGGCGATGTTTCCAGTGGGTCCCTCGAAGGTGACGGCGGGAATGCCGGGAGGTTTCTGGCCATGGAACTTGGTGAGATCTGGCTTGTAGTCCCAGGTATCGACATGGGAGACGGCGCCGGGGCAGAAAATGATGAGGACACGCTTGGCAGGGGCCTCGTGGTGAGGCGCGCGCGAGGTGTAGGGCTTGTCCGGATCGATGACCGGCCGGATGGGAGATTTCCCCGTGAAATTCGTCGTTTCATCAGCTTCTGAGCCGAGGAGCTGGGCGAGGCCGAGGCCGCCGAGTGCGAGGGCGCTGCTATTCATGAAACCGCGGCGGTCGAGGAGCTTGCGGCCAAGGGGGGAGAGGTATTCTGAATTCATGGCAGGAAGGCAAATTCGTTAGAGTTGATGAGGGTGCGGCAGACGATGGGGAGGCCGTGGGCGGATACGATCTCGAGGCTCGCGGTGAGTTCCTGCTCGGAGGGGGCGCGATTGAGAAGAAGGAGGAAGGCGCGGGTGACGGCACCTTTCTGATCTCCACCGGCTTCGCTCAGGGCGCGCTCGGCGATAAACTCTGACTGGGTGACAACGAAGGGGCTGTTGAGAAGATTGAGCGCTTGGAGCGGAGTGGTGGAGATGGAGCGCTTGGCGCGGACCTGGCCGCAGTCGGGGAAATCGAAGGCGGTGAAGATCTGGTCATCGACGCGGCGCATGCGCTCTTGGTAGAGCATGCGACGCCAAGTCTTTGGACCGTGGTTATCGACGACTTCCCACTGCGAGTAGGTCTGCTTCTCATTGTGGATGCGGAAGCCGCGGCCGCCGATGGAGGGGTCGAGCTTGCCGGAGGCTTGCAGGATGCCATCACGGATGACCTCGGCCTCAATTCGGCGAGGCGGGAAGCGCCAGAGAAGGGTGGAGCTGGCATCGGTCTGAAGGGCGAGGCTTTCCGGATTGCTGGCGCGACGGAAGGCATCCGAGCTGACGATGAACCGAATCATGGACTTCATGGACCAGTCGTCTTCGACAAATTCTGAGGCGAGAAAATCGAGAAGCTCAGGGTGGGAGGGCGGTGCTCCGGCGAGTCCGAAATCGCTCGCGGTAGGGACGATGCCCATACCGAAAATGTGGTGCCAAATGCGGTTCACCATGACGCGTGAGGTGAGCGGATTTTCGGGACGGGTGAGCCACTCGGCGAATCTTCTCCGCCGCTCTGGGTCGGGTGTGCTGGAGTCGAGGCCAAGGTCGCCATCGAGAATCTCGAAGCCGCGAGGCATGACTTCATCGCGGGGGTTCTCCGGGGAACCACGGTAGAGGACCTTGGTGACGACGGGCTTTTGAAAACGGCCGATGAAGGAGTGGCGGGGACCTTCCTCAGAGAGCTGACCGATGAGGGTGTGGAGGCGGTTGTGAGCGGCCTTGAGCTCGGGATCTTTATTGAGACGATTTTTTGCGTGCTGGCTGTGGGCGATCTGCTTCCAGGTGCCGTCTTCCTGCAGGGTGGAGATCCTGAAGTTGGGCGGGTAGTAGACGGAGGATTTTTTGCCCTGCTTATTAACGAGATACTCGGTCTCGAAGTAATATTCGCGGTTCGAGGAGGAGCGGAAGCGGTTGACGGTCTGCGACTCGGTGAAGTGGATTTCGACCCAAGGGCGATCGGGGGAATCTTTTGGCGCCTTGGATTTCCACATCATGGTGCCAAAATAGCCGTCGTTCGCATTGTGGAGGTCGCCACGATTTTGGGTCATCGAGGGGTCGGTCTTGAGGGTGGCGCCCCCGGAGCTGAGAGCGAAGTTTTGGCGGTGGCCTTTGGGGCCAAAGATTTCGAGTTCGTCAATGAAGACGGAGGGGTTGGTGAAGTCGATGCGGACGGCCTTGGTGGTTTCGGCTTTGAATTGGTAGTCTTGGAAACCACCCCAGTGCTCGGCCCAAGAAAGGCCGGCTTGGCGGAGTGTTTGACGCTCTTTGAACATCTGTGGGTAGAGTTCTTTGGCACGCTTCTTCCGGGGGTGCTCGTCTGAGAGTTCGGGGTGGCGGCCGCCGAACTCGACGCCTTGGAAGACGGCGGTGAGGGCGTAGTAGTCCTGGATGGAGATGGGATCGAACTTGTGATTATGGCAGCGGGCGCAAGAGACGGTCATGCCGAGCATGGAGGCACCGACGGTCTGGACAACTTCATCGAGTCGGTCGGCCCGGGCTTGACGAATGGCAGTGGCTTCGGCGCCGACGGTGGCAGCGGGAACGTGGGGGCCTGCGACAAGGAATCCGGTTGCCTCACCTGCGCCCATGGTATCGCCTGCGATTTGCTCGCTAATGAACTGGTTGTAGGGGACGTCGTTGTTAAAGGCGCGCACGACGTAGTCACGGTAGACCCAGGCATTCTTGCGATAAAGGTTCGCTTCGGAGCCATTTGTCTCGGCCCAGCGGATGGCATCGAGCCAGTGCTGTGCCCAACGCTCGCCGAAGTGAGGGGAGGCGAGGAGTTCATCGATGAGCTTCTCGTATGCTTGCGGGTCATTTTTAGAATCACTGACGAAGCGCGCGCTGCGCGCGGGCGTGGGCGGGAGGCCGGTGAGAGTGATGGAGGCACGGCGCACGAGGGAAAGCGGGTCGGCCTCGGGGTTCGCTTTGAGCTCCACTTTTTCGAGAGTCCGGTTGAGGAAGGCATCGATGGGGTGGCTTTTCCCGGCTGGGATTTCCGGACGCTTGACGGGCTGGAGGGACCAGTGGTCTGAGGTGGGCTTTGCCCCGACGTCATCCATCTGGCCGGGCCATTCGGCACCTTCCGCAATCCACTTTTCAAGGGTAGCGACTTGTTCGCGGGTGAGGGGATCGCCCTTTGGTGGCATGGCCATCTCGGGGTCGAGCTGCTTGACGACCTCGATGAGGAAACTCTTCTCCGGCTTGTCAGGCACGATAGAGGGGAGGCCGGAGTCGCCGCCCTTCAGCATGGTGGGGCGCTGATCGAGACGAAGCTTCGCTTTTTGCTTATCGGGACCGTGGCACTTGATGCAGCGGTCTTCAAGGATTGGGAGGACGTCTTTTGTGAAGTCGGTGGTGGCTGAATGGACACTTCCAAGGGAGAAGGCCAAGGTACTCACGAAGATCGAAAGGCGAGGAGATGTCATAGAAGTGGGTGGTTCGTCTAGCGGCGCTTGGAGCGAGTTTTTTCTCGGTAAATAGGGTGGCGTACATCTTCCCGAAAGACGAGGCGGTCACAAGCCATTTTACGCCAATACGCCAGGTCCTCGAAACGGGCGATGACGCAGGCCCACTTCATCAAGGTCGTATCCGGGTCATATTGATCAAACTTCCGCCAAATCACGATCGCCGTTTACTGGAGCACCTCATCGGCGTCGGTCCAAGTCGGGAGCAGCGATCGGATAATGCGCCGCAGGTCGGGCTCATGCTTGGCAAAGCGCGCCACGAATGTCTCGTAGCGGACATCATCCGGGGGTCCAGGGGCATATTACTCATCGGTTGATCTCTGATTCAATACTGCCTCACCTCAAAAAATCTAACTCCCTTAAAAAGAGCGCGTTCACTTCTCCACCTAAAAGACAGTCTTAGCTCAAGGGGTATATTGTTTTTCCTGTCAGAACCACAATGAGCTAATTCTCCGAGTGACATCTAGTTATCAGCCAATTACCGTTCCACCCTCACAATTGTCATCACTAAACCATATTCGTAAATGAAATCCACCATCTTCAAACTCCTCCTTCCGCTCGCGGTCGCCACTGCCCTTCCGGCAAGCGCGAAGCTCGCCGCCTGGTATCCCCTCGATGAATCATCCTCATCAGCCGCCACCGCAGTCGTAGAAAATGTCGCTGACAATGACGCCGCCATGATCGGTTACGATCCCACTCCCAACTCCGATTTCAATTTCGTCGAGCGCGGCTATCCCTCCGCCACATTAGCTTTGGGAACGTCCTACCGCTTCGATAAAGGCGGCGCTCTTGACCTTGGGACGAATGCCGCAGTGCAACCCACTGATCAGTTCACCATTTCCTTCTTTACCCAGCTGGGAACTGTCAACGCCTTTGATCGCTACTTCGAGTCACAATCGACCAATACGAACGACCAAGATGGTCTCCGGATCGACACCGGCGGCCAAGGCGACCGCGTGCGCGTCCTCGTGCGCGACAACAGCGGAGTGAACAGCCAGCTCACCCATCCTACCGCTCTCCTCACCGATGGCTCCTGGTATTTCGTCGCCTTCCGCTACGATTCAGCCAATGCCGATGGAAATGCCTTCCAGATCACCGTCCTCAAGGTCGATGGCTCAACCATCGACGAGGCGGCCATCGCAGCAGCCACCAGCAAGGCGGCTACCATCAACACCGGAGCCATTGGCTTCCCCCATGCCTTTCAAACTCTCATCGGAACGGAGATCCCCGAAGGTCTGGCAAATGGTTTAAACGGTGCCATCGACGAAGTGGCGTTCTTCGACAACTCGGATGACAACGGAGTCCTGACGGATGCCCAGCTCGCAGCCAATGCTAGCTTCGGCCCTTCAGGCGTTCAGCTCATCACCGGCTTCTCCACCGATCGACAGAGCGTTTCCCCGGGGAATCCCGCCACCTTCTCTTGGACCATCACCGACCCTTACGATACCCTCGTTCTCGACGACGGAAATGGCAACGTCACCGATCTTGCTCCTCTCACCTCTGCCGGATCCGGTAGCACGATGGTTTCTCCCACCGAGACCACGACTTACTACTTGAAGGGCACCAACGGAGATGTCGAAAACACCCACGCGATTAAGATTCTCTCCGGCGCTGCTCCTGAGATTAGCACCTTCACCTCATCGGCTCCCATCTTGCAGGTGGACGAAAATGTCGTCCTCACTTGGAACGTCATCGGCGCTGACACCATCACTTTGGACCCCGGTGCCACCGATGTTTCTGGCCTCACGACCACCAATGTCATCCTCACCGGGACGACCACCTTCACGCTCACCGCCACCAACGGTTTTGGTTCCACCACTGCCGATGTCACGGTCACCGCGATCTCGGGACCACTCCCGAACCACCGCTATATTGCCGCGACCGATGGAAATAGTGAAGCGGCCTGGGCCGATGAGGTCGACATCAAGAACCTCAATGTCATCGGTCTCCTACGAAACGCGCCCCTTTTAATCGCAAGCCCCAACACCAACATCGCCGCTGCCTATCAGGCTGAAGGCGGAGACGTGGGTGCAACGGTCGGGGCATACCAGGATGCCGATGCGACTTTTGAAATCTGGCTCCGGCCCTCCGCCCTTACTGCCGCTCACCAAGTGGTCTTTGAAACCGGCGGAGGACAAAACGGTATCGGCGTTCTCATCACCCAAGATGGCCTGCGCTTCATCGGCAGCGCCAAAAATGCCCGCACCCTCGACGTTGTCCTTCCCCTCGATGAAGTGAATCTCGATGACTTCATTCAAGTCGTCTTCTCCGTCAGCTCAGACAACGACACCTTCGAGGCCTCAGTTCGTGACACCTACGGAAAAGTCGTTACCGCATCTGCCACCGCCGACGTTATCTTTGGCGGAAATGGTGCCACTCTCTTTTTCTTTGGCTCGGGTGGAATCGGTGGGAGTAACGTAAACCTCGGTGGACGCACCGAGGTCCCGGATGCCGAGCCAGCCATCCTCGAAAGCTTCGTCGGCGAGATCGGGATCTTGAACACTTTCAGCCGCATCCTCACTACAGAGGAGATCACCGCTGCCTTCGACGCCGTCGCCACCATCACCAGTCCGCCGTCAGGTGGGCCCAATGCGGTCACGGCCATCAGCTACAATGGCGTTTCTGAGATCACTCTGACCTGGAATTCCAAGTCCGGAGAGAACTACGATGCCGAGTTCTCTCCGGATCTCGAAAACTGGTTCCCGATTGGAGATCCCGTGGAAGCGACTGAAGCCTCCACAACCAAGACCTTCAACATCCCAGCGAACCGTCCTCAGTTCTTCCTTCGCATCATCGAAATCCCCGCCCCATAAACCCGTGGCTTCTCCTTCCCTTTTCAAGAGCACCTTGCTTCGGCAAGGTGCTTCTTTTGCCCTCTGGTCCTGCGCGAGCCTCCTTGCTTCAGCCGCTCCCCAGATCACCGAATTCGTCGCTATCAATGCCAGCTCGCTTCCCGATGGCGACGGGAATTCAACCGACTGGATTGAAATCCATAATCCGGAGACGGAAGTCCTCGATCTTTCAGGCTACCTTCTGAGCGATGACCCGGACCTTCCTGCCAAGTATTCTTTTCCCGCCGGGACCAGTATTCCAGGAGGAGAATTTCTCGTCGTCTTTGCCTCCGGAAGACCCGAAGAAAATTACACCGACGCAGACGGAAACCTGCACACCACTTTCTCACTGAGCGGAAACGGAGAGTATCTCTCCCTCCGCAATCCTGATGGCACAGTCATCCAGGAATTCTCGCCCGGGTATCCCCCGCAATTCGAAGACATCTCCTATGGCATTGGCACCTCCGCACCCGAGATCGACATCCTTGCCGCCGGGGCCACTTCGATCTGGTTTTCTCCCAGCAGCGACATCGGAAACAGCTGGCAAACCCCCGGTTTCGATGACTCCACCTGGAACGCTTCCGAAACCGCGATCGGCTACGGCTCGAGCTACAATGAACTCATTGGCACCGGCGGAAACACCTCCGGCGCGATGTGGTTTGGAAACCCTTCGGTCTACCTGCGGGTTCCATTCGAATTAACCAACTCCCTCTCCTCCCTGACGCTCAAAATGCGTTACGAAGATGGCTTCGTCGCTTATCTTAATGGCGTCCGCGTTGCATCCTCGAATGCTCCAGACGAAGCGACACTCACCCATGATTCTACCGCCACTGCCATCCATCCGAATGGGGAAGCGCTCGTTGCGGAAACATTTTCCCTCTCCATCGCCTCTCTTGTTTCAGGCACCAACGTTCTTGCCATCCACGGCTTAAATCTCTCCAGCGCAGGTGCCGACTCCTCGGAGTTCCTTGCCCTTCCCGAACTCAGTGGAACCGAGAGCGGAGGCCAATTAAGCTACGGCTATTTCACCGAACCGTCTCCGGGAGTGGCAAACGGCCCCATTCCTCTGATCGACTTTGTAAAAGACACCACCTTTTCCCACGATCGTGGCTACTACAGCGCGCCCTTTAACCTCTCCATTTCTACCATGACTGGCGGAGCAACCATCATTTACACCACCGATGGCACCGAACCCTCGGAAGGAAACGGCACCATTTACACGGGCCCGATCACCATCAATTCCACCACCGCGCTCCGGGCCGTCGCAATCAAGACCGGCTTTCAACCGACCAACATCGACACGCAGACTTATCTCTTCGTCGACGACATCGTCCGCCAAACCAGACCCTCCGATTATCCCACCACCTGGGGCGGAGGACGCGCGGACTACGAAATGGATCCTGACATCGTCGATGACGCCGCATATGCTGACAAATTCGATGAAGCCTTCGCCGCGCTGCCTTCGCTCTCGCTCGTCTTCGATCCCGACTCTTTTTTCGATTCTTCCACCGGCATTTACCAAAACCCCTCCCGGGAAGGAATCGCTTGGGAGCGGCCAACCTCTGCTGAGCTCATCCTCGCCGACGGCTCTGAATCTGGTTTCCAAATCGATGCCGGAGTCCGCGTCCAAGGAGGCTCTTCCCGCAGCACGGACACGCCCAAGCACTCTCTCTCGCTCCGCTTTCGCTCTGCTTACGGTGCCGGAAAATTGCGCTATCCGCTTTTCAAAAACACCCCCGTGGGAGAAACCGCCATCGGGGAATTCGATGCTCTCCAACTCCGCCCGGAATACAACTTTGGCTGGATGCACCGTCACTGGTATCAGTGCGATCACGCCCTCTATGGACGCGACCAATGGGCCAGCGACCTTTTCCTCAAGATGGGTCAAAATGGTTCCCATGGCCGCTGGACCCACCTCTTCCTTAATGGAATCTACTGGGGCCTCTACGACCTTCACGAACGGCCGGATGCCGATCACATGGCAAATTACTTTGGCGGAAGTGATGACGACTACGACACGGTAAATTCTTCCGTCGCTACCAATGGCAACCTCACGGCCTTCAACCAAATGATGAATATCGCCTACGGAAACATCGCAAGTTCCGGAAGCTACGCCGCCATCCAGCAGTATCTCGATCTCGATGCCTTCATCGATTACATGGTCCTCAATGCCTACATCGGAAACCGCGACTGGGATGGCCACAACTGGCGTGCCGCCCGCAAACGCGAACCCGGCGCGCCCTATCTCTTCTTCCCTTGGGATTCCGAGTTCGCGGTGACCAATGTGGGGGGCGGTTCCTTCCCGAATCCACCCGATTTCTTCAGCACGAGTCTCGCAACCAACGTTCTAGGCAAGAACGGCAACCGTCGACCCACCGGACTTCAACGTCGCCTGGCTCTCAACGTGGAATATCGCCTCCGCTACGCCGACCGCGTGCGCGCTCACTTTTTCAATGGCGGCCCGATGAGCCCCGCTGTCTCCGGGGAAACCTGGACCACGCGCGCCACTCCGATGAACGATGCCCTCGTCGCTGAATCCGCGCGATGGGGAGACTTCCGCCGCGATGTCAGCTCCGGCCGCTGGACTTCCAGCCAGTTCGATCTCTACACGCGAGACGATCACTACACCCCTACGAACGACTGGCTCATCGGAACCTACATTCCCCAGCGGACCAATATCGTTCTTACACAAATGCGCTCGGCCAATCTTTACCCGGACACCGACGCACCGGACTTCTCCCAACACGGCGGTAGCATTGCCTTGGGATCGAACATCGCCGTCACCGGTCCAGCCACCATACATTACACCACTGATGGTTCCGACCCTCGTCTCACCGGCGGAAACATCAATCCATCTGCCGCTACGATTGCCTCCGGAGGAACTCTCTCCATCACTCAATCGCTCAATCTTCAGGCCCGCTCCCGCGCAGGCAACGGAGAGTGGTCCGCCCTCACGCAGGCAAACTTCACCGTCGGCGCAAGTGACCTCGTCATCAGCGAGATCATGTATCAACCCGCCCTAGAGCCCCTCGCCGAGTTTTTGGAAATCACCAATACCGGAGCCGCCAACGTGGCCCTGACCGGACTTCGTTTCACCAATGGCGTCACCTTCGACTTCGACCTTAATTCGTCCCTCGCAAGCCTCGCCCCCGGTGGTCATTTACTCGTCGTGCGCGACCTCGTCGCCTTCCAGAGCGTCTACGGAAATACTCACAACGCCATCATTGCTGGCTCATTCCAAAAGGACACTGGCCTTTCTGACAAGGGCGAGCGGCTCACGCTTTCCGACGCAAACGGTGTCGTGATCTTCACTGTGCGCTACGATGACGAAGACGACTGGCCGGAAGAACCCGATGGCGATGGACAATCCCTCGTCTACGCCGGAGGAAACTCCGGGTCTGCCCACAGCTGGCGCCCTTCTTCCGCAATCAATGGCAACCCGGGCAACTCCGACTCCACCCCCTTCACCGGCGGATCGCTTCTCGCTTACGCCCTCGCTGGCGAGCCTACTTTGATTCCCACCGTGCTCGGATCGACCTTTAACTACGTCACTAACCTCACCGCTGATAACGCCCTTATCCAAGTGCAACAATCGTCCGATCTCGAAACTTGGAAAGACGTCGACCTCAATACTCAGACTCAGGTTCTCAATGCCCTAGCCGGCACCCGCACCTTCACCGTCACCCTGCCGCAGGGAACGACAGGCTTCGCCCGCGTGACTGTGGTCCAACGATGAGAAAACTAGGAGGGCGATCAAGCCGTGCAAGACGGACTGAAATGATGCCCCCTTTTTTCGTCCCTACGGCTTGCTGTAAGAATTCGTAGAGGTGGAAGTCGTTGCGGGCCTTCCTGGAGGTGTCGCGACAAAGCTTGCGGTATAGCTCTGTCCGGAGACGAAGCTGCTATCATTAAATGAGATCGTCGCGGTGCCTCCTGCCGGTCCATTGACGGCCCAGGCAACGACTGTTCCAGTGAAATTCCCCACCCTAACATTAGAGGCGAGGTTCGCCATGGGCGGGCCATCTGCGAAGCTGAAGACGAAGCCTGCTGCCGGGGATCCGGTGCCGGGGGGGTCGCCACCACCACCGCCGCCTGGACCACCACCGCCTGGACCTCCGGGTCCACCTGCTGTGGTGCTAAATTCGGTGGTGTCGTAGGTGGCGAGGCCGGTTTGCTCAATGCGGTAGAAATTTTTCGACCGACCCGACTCGGTGACAGCAACCGCACCTGAAGTGGCGGTGAGGGAAATGGCATCGACGGTCCAACTTTCGAGATCGGTGCTGGTATCGAGCTCGTATTGCCCACCTTCCATGCCGTTCCAGACGATGGTGACTTCGTCATTCTCTTGATCGATAGTGGCTCCACGCAAGGCAAGAGGGATGGTGGTCGCTCCGCCAAAGACCTCGGTCACGGCCTCAGCGATCTCGGTCACGCCGGAAGCGACAGTGGCATCGCCGAAGTAGTTGTAAGCGAGATTGTAGGGATAAGCGGGAGTACCGTCTTCCTCCACGGAGGTGAAATAGGCCCAGGTTCCACCGGGAAACTCAGGGGTGACGCAGTAGCGGACATTCTGCTCGTTGAGATCAAAATCGACCCCTTGGGTCAAGCCAAGGTGACCTCTATAGGCATAATCCTCCATGTAGTGACCTAGGACGAAAGTGGTGGAAACAGCGGGGCCGTAAAACTGCGCGGTGATCGCGGTGGAAGTACGAAAACCCTCGGAAACTACCCACTGGGGCAAGGTGACCCGACCAGTCGCGGCGAGGTCGGTAGAGCCATTCGAGCCATCGCGCTCCTGGTAACCGGAGACCATGAGGCGGACGTCGCTGGTGGCATCGGTAGGGTCGCCATAACCGTATGGGCCATACATCGGGAGGCCGTCATTGGCCCAAGCGATGATCGGGCTGTGCTGGCCGTTGAAATTTTCCGCGTAGGGGCTCACACCGTCGATGCCTGTATAGACGACGCTGGAATCGTAATCGACCGAATCGCCGAGGGTGTGGCGCAACGCCACGGGGCTGGCGTGGTAGTGGAATGCCTCCATCGCCTGGTGGGCATTTCCAGCATCGAAGGTGACGCCTTCATTGATAAAAGCATCGCGATTCCAGTAGCCATCTCCTCGGTTTTGGTTCGTCGGTTCTTGGTCGCCTCCTGCCGAGGTGTCATATGAAAAGGTGTCGCTGGTGTTGAAAAGGGGAACGCCATCAACAAAGAGGCCGCAAGTTCCAACATTCGAGGGAGTCCGCGTGGAAGGAGCGTAGTTCTCCGGGTAGTCTGTCACGAAAGGGAAGCGGTAGAGGATAGCGGAATTTCCGGGGAAGGAAGGAAAAGCAGAGGTCTGTTCGCCATTAATAAACCACGGGCCCATAGTGTTCGTTGCGAGCCCGGTGGCCTTGATATAAACGTAATCACCCGAGTAAGAAATGCCCTGCACTCCGGCATAGACGGGGAAGGGCTGGTCTCCGACGGTTACGCCCTCGTAATCTGCCGAATCCCAAGTGGTGAGTGAGGAGATCGCTCCGCCGCCACGCTCGAGGGCTTCATCTTCCTGAGTGGCAAAAATGCGGGCGTAGCTACCTGAGTCGGCTGTGTGCCAAGATGAGAGAAGGGGCTCGGCGGTGGCAGAGGAAGTCACAAGGGCCAAGAGAGCGGCCTGGCAGGCGATGATCGGGGAGAAGGATCGTTTGTTCATAAGCATGGGATAGAAGATCTATGCCAATCGTGAACTCAGTGTGTGGAGAACAGGTGAGATTTGTAAAGACTTGGTAAAGGGCCACCACGTCTGGGTTCGATTGGTCGGTAACGGCATGAGCGGATTGGCCTCGGCAGATCGGACCTCGAGGCTGAGGATGACATTTTCAGGAGCCTTCCACTGAGGATCGTGGAGCTCGTGCGTGGTGATGGACCAATCGCCCGTTGCTTCGCGATAACCTAACCATTCCTTTTTCCAATCGCCCTCGAAGGATTCAATCACGAGAGAGGCTTTCACGGTCGCGGTGGTCCCGGCAGCCTGCAATTGGGCGGGCGTGACTTAGTGAATTACAGAGGAGAGATTGGAGAAAATATACGGTCTTGTTTAACGTGCGGCGCCTTATTTCTCTATCCTGTATTTACAGGGATGTCGATGAGATCAAGGAGCCGCCAAACTCTTCTTCACCAATGCCCTCTTTATATCGCAGGAGACCTGTAAGAATCAGTAAAAAGTGACGTTCTATCCTAATGATTCGCCCCCGAGTCTCCTCCCTCATATTCTTCACCCTGGCCGGAGGACTTCAGGCTGCGCCTAAAGAAGGCATCCTTAAGGTATTTCAGACCAGCTGCATCGAGTGCCACGGGAAAAACGACAAAGTAAAAGGGAAGGTCAATCTGCTGGAAATTCACAGTCTCGATGAGCTCAAAAAGAACCCAGATCTCCTAGGTAAAATCGTCGAAGCCATCGACTTCGAAGAGATGCCCCCCGAAGACGAGCCCCAGCTTGTGCCCGACACGAGAAAGAACTTCCTCACAAACCTGGAAACTCTCCTCGAAGAGTCACTTACGGAAACAAAGATCTACCCGCAGACCCCCATCCGCAGGATGACGCGCTTTCAATACAACAACGCCGTCACCGATCTCTTTGACCTGAAGTGCACCGTCTTCACCCTCCCCGAGCGCATGATGCGCAACCATAAGAACTACTTCAAACCAGAGACCGAAAAAATGGCCCCAGTGGTGACGGTCGGAAGCCGTCCTTTGGGAAAATCGCAAATGATCGAGCCGCGCTTGGCCGGCGTCACCGCCTTCCCGCAGGATCTCCGGGCTGAACACGGATACGACAATCAAGGCGACCATTTGTCCCTCTCGCCCCTCCTCATGGAGTCGTTTTTAAAACTGGGACAATCCGTCATTCAAAGTCTCGATTTCGGACCCAAGCGGGTCGGAATCTGGAAAACCTTCTTCGCTCCACCTAGCAACAAGGAAGACCTCCCCAAGGTCGTACGCGAGCGACTTAAGCCCCTCCTCCGGAAAGCCTTTCGCCGCCCTGTCGAGCCCTCGGTGCTCGATCGCTACTCAAGCTACGTGCTTGGCCAACTGGAGAAAGGGACCGACTTCACGAGCGCCATGAAAGCCGTCTCGGCTGCCGTCATCTCCTCTCCCAGGTTTCTCTATCTCTACGATGGCGCGAGCGAGAAAGATAAAATGGGCCGCGTCGATGGCTTCGACCTCGCCTCCAGACTCTCCTTTTTCCTCTGGGGAAGCCTCCCTGATAACCAGCTTCTGGAGCTCGCCGAATCTGGAGAACTTTTAAAAGAGGAAGTCCTCACCGCCCAACTTGATCGCATGCTGAAGGATCGAAAGATCAAGCGCTTTTGCGATAGCTTCCCTTCGCAGTGGCTGCAGCTGGAACGCATCATTTCTTCGGTGCCCGATCCTAAAAAGTTCCCCCAATTCTATTTCTTAAAATACCGCGACAGCATGCACATGATGATGGAGCCGCTCTTGCTTTTCGAAACGGTGCTCATCGAAAACCTGCCCATCACGCAGCTTCTTGATTCGGACTTTACTTACCGTTCAGGTCATCTGGAGGACACCTATGGAAAGCTCGGCACAATTGGAAAAAAGAAAAAAGGTCAGGTCGGCGTCTTGACCTTTCATCGCGTCCCCGTGAAGGACCGACGCAATGGCGGAATCATCACCAATGCCGCCGTCATGACGATGACCTCCGGTCCCGAGCGCACCCAACCCATCACTCGCGGCGCGTGGCTCGCCGGCGTCATTTTTAACAATCCCCCGGAACCGCCTCCCGCCAATGTCCCCGCCCTCGGCGAAAAACCAAGCAAAGGAGAAGAACATCTCACGCTCCGCGAGCGCCTGTCGATGCATCGCGAACGGGCCGACTGCCGGGGATGCCACGAGCAAATTGACCCCCTCGGCTTTGCCCTGGAGAACTACAACGCCGTTGGAAAATGGCGCGAGAAGTACGAAAACGGCCGCGACATAGACATGCAGGGCACCCTCTTTCGAAAACACGCCTTCGAAAATATCACCAATTTTAAAGACGCAATTCTCGTCGAGAAAGATCGCTTCGCCCGCGGACTCGCCGGGCATCTTTTATCCTTCAGCCTGGGCCGGGAACTCGGAGTAGCCGATTCCGTCATCCTCGATAAAATCGCCGAGGCCAGTGCTAAAGATGGATATCGCTTCAAATATCTGATACGGGAAGTAGTGAAAAGTGAGCCTTTTCTCACGAAATCAAACTCGAAAAAAATCGCTGAAAAATGAGACGCACATCACGACGAGACTTCCTTCGCGGCATCGGCGGCGCAGCCTTGGCCCTCCCGTGGCTGGAAAGTATCGGCGCTCCCGTGAAGACGACTCAGGTGGCCAAGCGGATGGCGCACTTCTATGTCCCCATCGGAGTGGTGCGACGAGGGTTCTTCCCGGGAGAAGCGGAAGACATCATCCCAAAAGGGAATCTCGGAACTGTCATGAAATCCTTGGGGAAACAGGACCCCAACTATTCCGTCACCAAGCTGGACCGGCTCACGCCCACGATGCAGCCCTTGGCTGCCTTCAAGGATCAAATCAATCTCATCACCGGAATGGACCGGACCTTCCAGCAAGGAACCGACGTCCACGCCCAGTGCGCCTCCTGCTACCTCAGCAGCGCCCCGCCCTACACCATCAAGGGCACCGCATGGCCTCTCGACCGAACCCTCGATCATCTCGTCGCCGATGTCGTAGGCCAGAAAACCCCTTTCCCCACCTTGGAGTTCAGTTGCAACAGCCATCAGGACAACAAGGAATCGATCTACTTCGATAACATCTCCTGGTATGGCACCGGACACGTCGCCCCCTCGCTTCGAGATCCTCGTAAAATGTATCATCGTTTGTTTTCGACCCGGGAAATCGAGAAATACCGCGATGTCACCGACTTGGTTCTCGAGGATGCCCGCTCCCTAAAACGCGACCTGGGCTACGAAGACGGGCAAAAATTTGCCGAGTATTTCGACTCCATCCGCGCCATTGAAACACAGATGGACCGTCTCGAGAAAATGAAAGGGGAGCTCGCAAAAGTGACCTTCGATGAACCCCCGGAAGCCTACCTTCCACGCGGAGAATACATCCGCCTGATGGGTGACCTCATGCTCGTCGCTCTCCAAACCGGCCTCACCAATGTCACCACCTTCATGGTCGGCCCGGAGCGCTGGGACACTCCCTACAAATTTGAAGGCCTCTTCGATAAACCAAAGAGCCACCATCAGATGTCGCACAATCAGACCAAAATGATCGATGATCTCCTGAAGGTGGACCGCTTCCACATGGAGCAATATGTCTACCTCCTCGAAAAAATGGCCGTGATGAAGGAAGCCGATGGCACCTCACTCTTGGACAACACCCTCTTCACCTACGGCTCGGGCCTCGGTGACGGTTCGACCCACCAATACAATGACCTCCCCATCATCGTCGCCGGTGGTGGAGCTTCCACGAAGTCGGGCCAGCACATCAACATGCCCGAAGGGACCCCGCTCGCCAACCTCTGGCTCACCCAAGCCCGCATGATGGGCGTGGACACGAAGCGCTTCGCCGATAGCACCGCAGAAATCGGCGCCATGAAGACAGGCTAATTAAGGCGCCGCCAAGCCCTTCTTCACCATCTCGTCTTTCGAAAGACGAGGCCTTACCCGCGCCGGAGTCGGTAGCCCAGTGCTGCGATCAAACTCATCGGCCGTTCGAAGCTCAGGAACATAATCGCCCGTCTCCTTAATCCACGCATTCAACGATCCACGCAATTTATTCAAGATTTCCTGATGCGTAAGATCATCAATGAGGTTCTTCGTTTCATGGATATCCTTCGACGCATGATAAAGCTCCTCCTTCGGACGCGGATTCACAAAATAGACCGACTGCACCGCAGGTAACTTCCCTTCCGCATGAAGCTTGATCATCGATTGAAAGGTCGGTGAACGCACCCCATCCGCCGATGGCGTCAGTGCCAAATCAGGATAGGAATTACGAATATACTTAAACTCTTTGTTCCGCACCGCGCGTGAGTGCGCTTCGTAGTCGTGCCAATTCTGTTCGGCGATCACGACGTCTCGAATTTTCGCCTTCGGGTTCTTCAAGATCGGAAGAAAGCTCTTTCCCTGAAATGACCTACCCACTTCAAGATGAGCCATCTTCAAAAAGGTAGGCGCTAGATCGAGCGAACTCACCAAGCTCTTCGTCTGAACCCCGGCTTTCACCTTCGCCGGCCAGCGCACAATGAAGGGCGTCTTAATTCCCGAGTCATAAATCGACGTCTTATCCCGCGGAAAAGGCCGCCCATTATCAGACATAAAAACGACCATCGTCTCCTCCTCAACCTTCTGCGCCGCCAACTCCTTCATCACAAGCCCAACATACTTGTCGAGCCGTCGGATCTCATCGTAGTAAAGCGCGTAGTCCTTACGAACTTCCGGCGTATCCAAATGATAAGGCGCTAAGCGCACCTTCGCCAGGTCCGTCCCATTCGGAATGATGTTCTCGTGATAAGGTCGATGCGGATCAAGCGCAGCCAGCCACAGAAAAAAGGGCTTCTCTTTCGGCCGATCTTTCAAAAGAGGAACCCACTCTGTGCAACCAGACTGCGCTTCACCTTCCATCGTCTCGATGAATTTACCCTTCTGACCTTCAGCTCCCGTCGGTAGTTGGAAACCAGATGTGTCGGTCTCACGAATGACATCAAAGCGATCTCGCGCCGCATCTCCAAGGTGCCACTTCCCCGCAGCAGCCGTCCAGTATCCAGCCGCCTTGAGCTTCTCCACAAACGTGATCTGATTCGCCGGAAGGGGCCAATGAAGCTCCTCCGCATGCGTGTTGTGCGGATAGCGCCCCGTGATGATCGAGCAACGCGAAGGCGAGCATGAAGAAGCGGTTAAAAACGCATTATGAAAAAGCATCCCCTCACCCGCCAGTCGATCGATATTCGGCGTCGAAACATTCGGATTTCCATAAACCCCCGAGTCATCCCATGCCATATCATCCGCAATAATGAGCACGATATTGGGCGCGGCCTGCACGGCTCCAACGATAAAAGCGAAAAGGAAATAAAGGCGGTTCATAGAAGTAAGCATAGGAAAGGAATTCGCAGACTCAATGACAGTTGTCCGCTTCGTGCTGGTCATGCCCCTTCGATTATAAAATATGAAGCGATGGCCCGATTTCCCCTTATCCTCTTCACGCTCCTCTACGTTCAGAGCTCATCTTCATTATTCGCTGTTCAGAGTTCGAAAAAAAACGTCGTTTTCATTGCCGTCGATGACCTCGCCAGCTCGCTCGGATGCTACGGTCATCTCCTCGCCAAGACGCCCCACATCGACCGCCTAGCCGCCTCCGGCGTCCGCTTCGATCGCGCCTACAACCAACTCCCGCTCTGCAACCCCAGCCGCGCCTCCGTCATGACCGGGCTCCGCCCCGACACTATCAAGGTTTACGATCTCGACGCCCACTTCCGCGACACCCTCCCCGATGCCGTCACCCTCTCACAGCAGTTCATCAAAGCCGACTACTTCACCGCTCGCGTCGGAAAAATCTACCACTACAACGTCCCAGCCAGTATCGGCACCGATGGCTTCGACGACGCCCCTTCGTGGCAAAAAACGGTTAACCCGAAGGGCCGCGACAAAACCGACGAGCACCTCGTCTTCAACGCCGAACCCGCCCGAAAAATCAGCGGCACCATTAGCTGGCTCGAAGCCGAGGGCACCGATGAAGAACAAACTGACGGCATGGTCGCCACCGAAGTCATCAAGATGATGCGCGAGAAAAAAGACGAGCCCTTCTTCATCGCCGCCGGCTTCTTCCGCCCCCACTCACCCTTCATCGCGCCTAAAAAATACTTCGCCCTCTACCCGCTCGAAGATCTCCGCCTCCCCTACGCGCCCGATGGCGACCGCGACGATATCCCCACCGCCGCCTTCGCCCACAATAACCCCATCCCGAACTACAACATCGAGAAACCTCATCTCTTAAAAGGCCTCCAAGCCTACCTCGCCTGCGTCTCCTTCATCGATGCTCAAGTCGGTCGCATACTCGCCGAACTCGACCAGCTCGACCTTGCCGAAAACACCGTCGTCGTCTTCTGGAGCGACCACGGCTACCACCTCGGCGAGCACAATGGCGTCTGGCAAAAACGCACCATGTTCGAGGAAGGGACCCGCGCCCCCCTCATTATCCGCGCCCCCGGCGTAAAAGGAAATGGGCAAGCCTGCCCGCGCATCGTCGAGTTCGTCGATATCTACCCCACCATCACCGACCTCGCCGGGTTGCCGCTAGAAAAAGGCCTCGAGGGCCGCAGCCTTCGCCCCCTCCTCAACGATCCTCTCACCGACTGGTCCGGCGTCGCCATTTCCCAAATCCTCCGCCCCGCCGACAAGCGCCTCAAAGCTCCCGTCATGGGCCGCAGCGTCCGAACCCACCGCTGGCGCTACACCGAGTGGGCCGAAGGAAAAGAAGGCACCGAGCTCTACGACCACGCCACCGACCCGCAAGAGTTCCACAACCTCGCCCACAAACCCGATGCCCAAACCCGCGCCACCATCTCCCGCCTCCGCAAGCACTTCGAAGGCAAAGCTTCAGGAAAAATCCCCACCTCTCCTTTCAATCCGCCACGCCTTTAGTAACCCAACCACGCCGCTCAAAGTTTGTCTTCACATCTCACTATTCAAATCTCCACTCCTCTCATCTCTTGTGCTCAAATTTCCCCCGAACCATTTTAAAATAAAGTTCATCAGACTGCCCGATAGCTTCCTCCTCGATGAAATGCACCGCCTTCCTCCTGCTCTTACTAACAACCGTTACCCAAGCAGAGATCTCTAAAATCCAACTCAAAGTCCTCCCCGGTGAATTCTGGTGGGGCGGGTGCAATCTCGACGGCGCAGAAATGCCTTACACCGCTGAAACCGAGATCTCACTCGCCCTCGATGATTCCTCACCAGAGGGCGCCCGACGTTTCGCGGAACGGCCCGACATTTTCAACGTCGCGATCACCCGAAGCCGGGAAGCGATGACCGTTCTGCACTCCTTCATCCCATCCAAGCTTCCGTTAAACTCACTCCTGCGAAACTTCCTCCTTCAGGGAAGTGCTAGACCAAAGGAGCGAACATCTCCCGATCTAACCCTCAACGATCTCATGACCACCTTAAGCGCCATCGGCTGGAAACCCTTCGATCAACGCTCGCTTGCAGGAATCCCCATTGACCTCATAGGCACCTCCGGAGAAGAAGACGCGGCCCGATACTCAGGGAAAAACCACCTTCCTTCAATTATAAATGACTACTTCAAAAGAACACTTTAAGAAATTCGAACCTTTTCTGGCTGACTAAATTTCGTATGTTAGCGAGTGATCACTTATGAACCTCAAACTGAAGATCCACCTACGCATTTTTGCTGCCTTGGTCATCGTAACTGCCATTATCTACTACGTCAGCTCCGCACCACCCACCGAGGAAAAGGAATATCTCGACGATGACTTTAAGGCGTTGGAAGAATTGGGAGACGACAGCTCTCACTTCTTGGGAACGATTAAATCCACCGCGATTCCTTTCGTCATCACGCTTCTTTACGGATCTTATCTCGCTTACACCTTTGCCTTTCCCTACTTCGCGAAAAGAATGTCCGACGGCGTTTACGAGCCTCACAATCTTGAAGCCGATGACCTCCTCTTTCAGGCACAAAAAGAAGTCACTGAGGGCGATTATGCCCAAGCCATCGCCAACTATCGTGAACTCCTAAAGCGCGACCATTCCGATAGCAACGCAGTGATGGAAATCGCAAAAATCCAGCGCAAGCATCTCGAAAAATCCCGTCAAGCCGCCGATGGCCTTCAACAAGCTCTCGATAGTCGTGAATGGACCCAAGACGAAACGACAAAAATGCTTTCCCATATCGCCGAGATCTACGAAGTCGATTTTTGCGACCACATTCAAGCCATCCGCATCCTGGAGGGCATTATCAAAGATTTCCCTGATTCCCGCTACGCTGCGAATGCCACCTCGAAGATCAAGGCGTTCGATAAACTATTACAGGGATAGTTTAAGCGAAAGGCGTTCGATCCCCCGGGGATGGCCGGAGAGCCTGCTTGGTGGTCAATCCACCGCACTCTGAACGCACCTTAACTTTCCAAACGATCGCTTACAGAGAGAAGCTGCCAGACTTAAGACTTGCCTGTTTGCGCTTCCCAGAATTTGTGTAAAGATTGCCCACATGAGCGATCAAGCTGACAAAGAAATCACCCTCGAAGCCGGAACCCACTGGATGTGCACCTGCGCAAAATCTTCCAACTCTCCCTTCTGCGACGGATCGCATAAAGGATCAGGAGCGGCCCCGGAAAAATTGGTCCTTGAAGAAGCCACCGTCATCCCGGTGAAGCGACCTCCTGCTACAGAATAGTCAGGAAGTGGTGCCTTGTGAACGGTAGCAGTGGGAAATTACTTCGATCACTCCCACGATCAGAATAATCGATCCTCAAAACACCGGGCTGGAACATATTCAGTCCAATATTTCGACTCCAATGGTGCAAAACACGATCTCAGAACAGCCCCCTTGACCAAGCGCTAAGCGAGAAGCTCCAATCCATCTCTTCTTCTCGACACCCGCCGACAGGCTTTCCATCCAGCCCTTGTCAAACTGCCTCAACAATCCCGCCACCTTTCAACCTGATTCTTTGCAACGTTGACGGTCTCAGTCGAATCACCCTTTGAAAGGGCATTCCCTCTATCCGCTCAGTATAACTCCTCCTGAATATCCTCCAATGGATAGGACCAGATTTCAGATAAGGTCGGGTGATACCAATGCACCCGGAGCAGGTCCGTGACCGAAGCTTTTAAAGTCACCCCAACCGCGATCGAGTGGATCAACTCGCCCCCATCTTTCCCGACGCACTCGGCCCCCAGGACCACTCCGTTCTGATCTGCGAAGATTTTTACGTAGCCGCGCTTCGCTTCCATGAGGATGGATTTGCCATGGTCATCGAAAGGATAATCCGCTGAAAGATAGTCGATCCCGCGCTCCTTGAGCTGCTTCTCGCTTAAACCCACCGTTCCGATTTGCGGGTCGGTAAAGACGACCCCCAGAAGAGTGTCGTAATTGACAACCTCGCCGCGGCGGTCAGTGGCCTTCCGGGCCGCCAGTTCGCCTTGGAGGATCGCGATGTGGACAATCTCATGGGGCCCGGCGACGTCCCCGCTCGCCCAGATCTTGGGATTGCTCGTCTGCTGGAAATCATCGCAGTCAATGTGGCCACTCCTTTTGAGTTCCACCCCGGCCTTATCCAATCCGAGTCCCTTCGTGTTAGGGCGGCGGCCCAGCGCATTGAGAAGATGAGGCGCGGTCACCTCGATCACTTCGCCATCATGCTCAAAGGTCACCTTGAAACCCTCATCGCCATGGCTGACCTCCTTGAGACTCGTCTTCGTATAAAGCTGGATGCCTTCGGCCCGAAATTGCTCTTCGATCACTTCCGAGGCTTCCTTTGAAAAGTCGGTGAGGATGTGCTCGCTGCGCTGAATTTGGATCACTTCCGTCCCCACACGCTTGAGAAATTGCGTGAGCTCACAGGCCACGATTCCACCGCCGAGCACGATCACTTTTTCCGGAAGGAAATCAAGGTCGAGCACCTCATCGCTCGTCCAGCAAGGCACCTCGGCTAGACCAAGAATAGGCGGAGTCGATGCCACCGAACCCGTCGCCACCATGAAGTTCTGCGCCCGCAAGCGTCGGCCATCGGTCAGTTCGACGGTATTTTCATCGATGAAAGTCGCACGATCACGGAAAAGAGTGAAGCGATCGCTCTCAAGCTGGCCTTGGCGATATTCCGAGAACTCCCCAATCGTCTCCAGCTTCCGCTGATGAAGGGCCGCGAGATCAGCCCGCGCTTCCGGAATTTTGAGACCAAATTTCTCGCCTTGCTGTGCCAGATGAAGAACTTCCGCCGAGTAAATCAGCGTTTTCGAAGGCATACAGCCTCGCAGAATGCAGAGCCCGCCCAGCTCTTCGGCCCCATCGATGATCGCCACCCGATCCAGCACTTCCCGAGCCGTCCGCGCCGCGGCATAGCCTCCACTTCCTCCGCCGATCACGATGTAGTCGAATTCTTCAATTTCCATGAGAGGAGCATCCTACAATTTACTGCCGTAACAATCGAATTGATGCTATGTTTCCTGGGTAACGATGAAAATGCTTCTCCTTTCCGCCCTTTTACTCTCTCCCCTCATGGCTGCGCCTGAGGGATTCACTTCAATCTTCAATGCTAAAGATTTCTCCGGCTGGTGGGGAGCAGCGACCGAAGATCCCGCAAAGTATTTGGCGCTTCCGCCAGAAAAACTGGCCGCTAAGAAAAAAACAAGCCTCGAGAACATCGCCAAGCACTGGCAGGTCAAAGACGGTATCATCCACAACGACGGCCACGGTCTCTTTCTCACCACCGAGAAAAACTACGCCGACTTTGAGCTGCAGCTCGAATACAAGCTCGCCCCGAAAGCCGACAGCGGCATTTACCTCCGCGGCATTCCTCAAGTTCAGCTCTGGGACACCACCGAAGCCGGTGGCTCCTGGAAACACGGGGCCAAGAAAGGCTCGGGCGGACTCTGGAACAACCCGAAGGGAGCCCCAGGAAAGGATCCTCTGGTGCACGCCGACAACCCCGTGGGCGAATGGAACAAAATGACCGTCAAACTTGTTGGTGAAAAGGTCACCGTCATTCTTAACGGCAAGACGGTGGTCGATGACGCCACCCTCTCGAACTACTTCGACCGCAAAGGCGGCCTCCCTCCAAAAGGCCCGATCCAACTCCAGACCCACGGCGCGCCCGTGGAGTGGCGGAACATTTTCGTGAAGGAACTTTAGTTTCTTTCTCTCGAGACGCGCCAGCGAGAGGAGCAGCGGCGAGGCGCCACACCTCCTTTCTCCAAGGCTACCGCAGAACCTAGGGGTTGTGTGAATTCCCAGAGAGAAAGAGATCAGCCGTGATCGACCTTCCCACCGGGAGAGCTAATTCTCGCCCCCCTTCTTAGCATTTTCTGAGAAAGGCATCCGCTATAGCATCGCCAGCCCTGCGGTTGATGAGGTATCATGTGAGTTACACCTCACTATTATGATCCCACATCTAACATCCGCATACCGGGCCCTGGTCACAGGGCTTCACGCCTTTTTTCTGCTGCAAGCCCAGGTGATCGCCGCTGAAAAAATCATCGAACAAGTCAACCTCCATGATGAACCTCTCTCAGAGGTCGCTGATTACCTGCGAAAGGTCAGCGCCGATCTGAGTGGGGGAAAAGAACGCAATGTCCTCCTCGACCCCAAAGTCGACCCCAACATCAAGATCACTCTCTCGCTTCAAAAAGTCTCCCTCAGCACCGTCTTAGGCTACGTCGCGGAAGTGAGCGGACTCGACTACCGCGTCGATAAGCACGCCATCGTCTTCACCCATCGCCGGGGACCGAATGCCCAAAGCCTTTCCGGTCTCCGCCGGATGTCCGTTTGGGTTTCGAAGCGAATCCAAGCGGTGCGATTTAAGCAAATCGATTTCCACGAAGAACCTCTCAGCGATGTCGCAGCCTTTCTCGCCAAGCGCAGCCTCGAACTGGATCCTGAGAAAAAAGGCGTGAACATCGTGCTCTCCAAGGGCGTCGATCCCACCACCTTAATCACCTTGAAACTGAGCGATGTCCCGATGGCCAGCGTCCTCAAATACGTCTCCCGAGCCACCGACCTTCGCATCCGGGTCGATGGTAATGCCGTCGTCTTTCTTCAGTCGAAAAAGTAGCCGTTCTCGCTTCTAATCAAGGAATGGCAAATCACCTTACCCGCCGAGGCTCTATCCAAGTATTCCATAGGGATGAATTCGGAAGGTCGTTTTGAAGGAAAGAGCGGCTTGTTGAGGGAGGCCCGACTCCTCCCCGACTTGTCTCCGGGGTTAAAATCCTGAATTCCATCCACTAATACCACTCCGGAGCTTTGGACCTCTGTCCAAGAAGGGAACGCCGGATGAAGCGGAGAACTTGGGTTCCGCTAGCAGTGGCTCTGGCTTTGCACGCCCTACTCATAAAAAAAGGCAACTCTACTTCTTCCCGATCGCGTAGATATGCGTCTGGGTCGCGATGTAGACGGTGTTATTCGCCACCATTGCGCTGGAGTAAATCGGCGCTGGAAATTCGATGAGAGCGAGCTGCTCAAGTTCCTTGCCCGCTTTCAAAATATGCAGCTCACCATCTTCGGTTCCCAGCCAAACTTTGCCATCGGCCACGAGAGTGGAGCCCCAAATGCGGGACTGGGTTTCGTGCACCCAATATTGCTTCCCGGTCTTAGCATCGTAACAGTGGATATCACCATCGTATTCTGCTGCGTAGACGAGTCCGTCCGCCACGCTCATGGTGGAAATGGAACGACCGATTTCTTTCGAGCTCCAGACTGTCTTTCCATCTGCGCCGATACAGGTGATCAAGCCGACGCCGTCGCCGTGCTCAGGATCCTGGCCGATCATGGTGTAAACAAGACCATCATAAATGACGGTCGTGCCGATCACCTCACTGGGCCCCGCGTAGGTGGCATACTTGATGGGCTTGCCATCCTTCTCACGATACTCGACAGGATTGCAATTATGACGCCAGAGTTCTTTTAAAATCCCAAAGCCTTCCTCATCAGGAACAGGCGTGGGCTCAAAGGCGTAAACAAATCCGTCTCCGCCACCCCAGACGATGGCGTCTTTTTCACCGATCTTTCCATGAGCAGGTGAAGACCAACTCGCGTGAAGCACACGGGAAGAAACTCCAGCGGCTTCCTCGCCAACCAGTTCTCCGCTATTCTTATCGAGCGCGACCAAGGATGGTGCACCTTCGTTTGGAATGTTGGTGTGGGACCAGTCAACTCCATTGGAAGTCGCGGTGAAAAGCATGTCGCCCACCAGAACCGGCGAGCAGGACGAAACGTTGTGCGGAAAGATTCCGAGTTCAGCACGCATGTCGTAAATCCAAATGATATCGGCGGACTTGTCGTCGATTACGACGGGCGTGCCATCGGTCGAGGAATACTTTGCCTCGTCCTTGAAAGGACCGTCATTGCCATTGGCCATGCCATTAACATCAAGGCAAATCACTTCGCCGCGGTTCGTGACGAGCCACATGCGGTCGCCTTCCACTGCGGGAGACGAGCAGAGGCCGACGTATTCCCAGTCGCTAACCTTACCGGCACCGAGCTTGGGAATGACGAGCTGCCAGAGATATTCGCCGGTCTTCTCGTCAAGCGCCATGAGGACCCCGCGGTCACCCTGCTGCTTTTCATCGCGAGGAGATTCGTTGTTCGTGCCTACATAAACGCGGCCTCCTGCGACCACGGTATTTCCGTAGGCCTGAGATCCGAGCTTGGCGGCCCATTTGATATTCTTGGACTCGTCGAGGAGTGCGGCTTCGGTATCGTCATCAAGCTCTCCCGGGAGAATGTCGACAGGCAGACCCTTGGCATTACCAACCATGTTGCGGGTGCCGTCGTGGCCCCACATGGGCCATTCTTTCGTGATTTCAAAAGCGGCTGTTCCGCTGGCCGTGGTCTCGACCTTGGCAGTTGGTTCTTCGCTTTTTTCGGCAGGTGTCTCCTTACAGGAAACAAGAAGAGTGAGTCCGGTAAAAAGGAGTCCGGTGGAGATTTTCATAGCGATGTAGTTTTGAGAGTTGAGGCGAAGAATCATTCTCCGGCAGTGATTTTAATATTGTCGACGTAAACCCGCTTCTGGGCTTGAGGAGAAAAGGCAAAGACGCCGGGGGCACCTTGGGGATGAAGACGTTTGACGGGAACCTCGATGGTCCACTGGGCAGGCTCGGGCTCACCCTTTACGTAGGCCTTCGCCAAGATCACACCGGATCCGTCACCGTTGTCCTTGATAGCGGTCTTGAGGTGATACCAGGTGTTCGCCTTGATCGGAAACTTGACCGCTTGCTGAACGCGCTCGTAGTTACTGGAAACTTCGAGTTGGTTCTTATTACCTACGAGCGTGATGCGGTAGCGCTGGTTCACGAGGCCAACCTCGGATTTGATGCGACGGTTGCCATCGGTCATGACATCGGCTTCGAGCACGTAGTTTTTCATGTCCTCGCCGCCGAAGAAATTCATGGTGCGCTGGAAGAGAAGGTTATCGAGACGGTTCGCGATGACCTTGGAGCCATCTTTTTCAAGCACGTGCCACTTAATGCGGGCACCGAGCCAAGCGAGCGGCGGAAAGTTTACCTTTTCACCCTTAAACTCCATCTTGAGTTCGACCTTTTCGAAGTCTTCGGAGTAGCCGACCGAGGCCTCGACCCGACCACGAGTGGTCGCCGACATTCCCTTGTGGGTCACCTTGAGGGCACCTGCCGAAATCGCGGCATCAGCGGCGGCGGTCAACTTGCCCGTTTTCGCATCAAGGGTAGCATCAACCTTCGCCTTCACCCTGGCAGTGGGTGGAATGAACTTTTCCCAAGAAAGCGCTTCGGTGATTACTTCGACGCGGTGGCCTTGTTGATCGAGCCCGTAGACTTTGAACCCCTGAGTCTTGCCCGGAGCGATCGCGAACTCAGCAGGAACAATCTGGAGTTGCGCAACTTCGCCGAGAGCATCTTTTTCATCGGTGCCCTTGTTGGCTTTATAATCACGATCCTTATCGCCAAAGCAGTAGAGACCATCGCGCGTGGAGAGATACACTTTCCCGGCCCAAATGATCGGCGCTGCGAGAGCTTTCACCCCGCTGCCACTCTCATCCTTGATCTCTGCCTTGGAGAGAACCTTTCCTTGCTCATCGACAATCGCGAAGGTGCCTTCGAAGAACGGGGCGTAGATTTTTCCATCGCCGTGGATCGGTGAGGCGTGAATCTGATCGGGAGCGATCTTGGTATGCCAGGCTGTTTTCCCGTCAGCAGCATTCACCGCGATGAGTTCGCCGGTGAAGTTTGTCGTGTAAACGCGATCCTTGACCAAGATGGGCGAGCTGGTGAAGCCGATGTGATCGTCATTGCGCCAAGCTTCCGCATCGGGAGTGAGAACGATCTGCTCTGCGGGATACTCGGTGGGGATGTTCAGGCAGACGAGGCGGCCCTTGGAAGTTGAGTCGATATTCTCCTTTCCGTGGATTGCGATGAGCTTGTCTTTTCCATAGAGGAGAACCTGTGAGTTGACTCCACCTTGGGAAAGCTGAAAACGCCAGACAGGAGCACCCGTACGGGCATTGACGCAAACGATGTTTCCGCAGCCCGTTCCAGCGTAGAAAACGCGCTGATCACCGAGTTGTCCGAAGACCGGCATCGAGAACGAACTATCCACCGGACGGATTCCAGGGCTGGAATACCAAACGAGCTCGCCCGTAATCTTATCGAAGGCATAAAAACGATCGCGAGCCGGGCCTGTTGTTCCCCAGTTTGCGGTGACGCAGTGGAAGATCACGAGTGGGCCATCGACCGCAGCCGATCCCGTCCGGCCGTTTGGAAAAGTGAGGCGGGAAAGCTCCTCCATGAGGGAGATCTCCCAAAGCTGCTCGCCATCCGCAGTGAATGCGACACAGCGTCCATTGGAAGTTTGGAGGTAGACATTGCCAGTCTCGGCATCAACCACAGGCGATCCGACGCCGTAGCGATTGTAGACCACGTCTGAAATGTAGTCGCTGAAGCGTTTCTCCCATTTCTTCTCACCCGTCTTGGCGTCAAGGCAGAGGAGAATCTCCTGAACATCCTCTGCGGGGTCAGGGCCGTCCTGACCGTATCCGAAGGCGTACAGATTGCCGTTAGCGATCACGGGAGCACCTGCACTATTGAGGTCGTATTTCCAAAGTTGATTGGAGCCGCCCACTTCCCACTCACTCGGAAGGTTTGTTTCGTGAGTGGTGCCATTTTGGTCAGGACCACGCCAGTTCAACCAGCCATCGACCTGTGCAGAAGCAAGCGGAGTAGCGGCTGCCAACGCACTCCAAAGGAAAATTCGAAAATTCATGGGGTATTTCATACGGCTGATAAAGCAAGTACTCTCATCTTTCCTCCCGAATCCGTCAAGTCGTGGCTCTACTCATTCCAATCACTCCGTAATTCAATAAAACCTTAACACGTTTCTCTCCAAACCCTGCTCACCCGCTCTAATTTTAAAAAAATGATTTAAAATTCCTGATGTCTTTCCTTTTAGGAGCAATTATTCATCGCCGAACTTACTTATAATCGTGAAGCCGTTGACCCTCACATCAACCCTCATCACCGGAGCGGCTCTGCCGTAAGAGCGCTACTTCTTCGCCTGTTCGAAGAGCCACTCGTGGACCTTCACATCGCTGGTCACATCACCCGAGATGCCATGACCCGCTTCGGGGAACTCGGTGTATTTGAAAACCTTCGACCGCTTCAGTTCCTCGGCGCAGTTCCTCGCATACTCAGGTTTCACCACGGTGTCTTTCGCGCCGTGGAAGGACCAAATTGGCATCGACTTAAGCTTTCCTACTCCCGAAGCCCCACCCGCGATGGGGATCCCGGCCGCAAAAATCTTGGGCTCCTCTTTTAGGAAATGCCAGGTCCCGAACCCTCCCATAGAGTAGCCAATCACATAGACGCGCTTCTCATCGATAATCGGAAGCTTCTTGAGGAGATCTTTGATGAGAGAAATGGTCTCATCACCCGGAGCATCGTCCCAACCCCCGCCAGTCCCTCCATGAGGCTGATAGCAAAGCGGCGCGAGCACAAGGCAGGGTCGCTCTTTGTAATTGGAATCCTGGGCAAACTTTCTCGCGAAACCGGTTTGCTTCCCGTTCTCATTGTTATCACTTTTTCCGTGAAGCGAAATCACCAGCGGCACCTTGGAGTTCCCGTCCAAGTCCTTCCCCCCGTAAAAGGCATAAGGAAGCTTTCCGTGCTCCGCGAGCACCCAGTCGCCGGTGATGAGATTGGAATACTCCCCTTCCAACTCCTTCGGCTCCGGCTCGGGAGCTTTCGCTTCTTCTTTGATGAAAGTGCGGTCGGCTTCGATCAGCCGATCCAGAGGAATCGTGAACACCTTCCCATCCTTGTCGCGCTTCAGCGTGACCTTCGTTTCAGTGGCCGAGACAAAAGTCGCCTCAAGCGGCTTCCCTGCGGTCGAGGTCCAAGTGCGGGCCGGAGCGCTCAGCATTCCGAGCGCGAAAATAAGTGCGGTTAGTTTCATGGCTGAAGAAGGTTACGAATCCTGAGATATACTCGATAAAAGCGACACCCGGAAGGCCTTTTTCCAGGGAAACAGTTTCCTCCCTACTCTTTTAGAATTCTCCAACGTCTCCATGAAGCTTATTGTCTATCTCTTCGCCGCGAAACATCACCACCTCACCACGCCAATTTTTTTCCAGTAAAATAATGCCTCCGGTAATACGCTGAAAGGTAATCGTTCCTTTAAAAAGGGAGCCCTAGTTTGGTTGCCACTCATAGGCTCCTTGGCTCAAATCTTCCAGGCGTCTCTGGATCACCCGCTCAGCAGATTCAAGAATATCGCTGTGCTCCTCGGCATCGATACGGGCCTGTTCTTGCAGGAGGTTCGTCACCTTTTGGATATCCTCCTCGCTCACCTTGTTCACCACGCCGCTCTTGGAAAAGAAAATCTCATAGTCGAGCTGCTCCACGCTCAGCACCTTGGCTTTAGGCCATTCGCCCACCACTTTGTCGCCTTCCAGCTCAAAACCCTCGAACCCAGTGAGATCAAAGCCAGCTTTGATGAGGAAGTCGCCTTTCACGATGAGCAGTTTGTCTGAGCCAAGCCACTTCGCTTCATATTTCACCATGCTTTGGACCTTCTGCTCGACCACTGCCAGCTCCCGCATTTCCGCGCGAGCAAGGGTGACGCTGGCGCCACTCACCGTGACTTCACTATCGGTCACATTTCGTAAGGCTTCCGCAAGGCGATCCACGGGTGACATCCCGGGCTTGCCCACAGAATAGTAAAACGCCGCCATTCCCCCAACAAGAAGAACGGTCAAGCCAACGAGAAGAAGGCGAGGATACCGCTGCCCCTCCCGGCCTTAGGCGGGACGGAAGGTGGTGGAAAGGAAAAATCGCAGTCCCTCATAAGAGGGGAAAGGTCGTGGAAAAAGCCGCGTGGGCCTTTCGTCTTGCCTTCGCTGGTGCGAAGTGTTGACTCCCCACAGTTAAAAACAACCGTGAACGCCTACGAAATCTATCAGGAAATTGACCACTCCCTTGTCGCCGACATGTGCCAGTGGATCCGTGAAAATGACAAAAACCTCTACAACTCTGCCGTCGGGAGTCTCGCGGCGAATCGTAAGCTGAGACCCATCTTCATTCAGAAGAAGAAGCCGGTTGATCAGTATGTTTGGCTTCACAAAACGCTCAAGCTCCGCACCAGCGACACCGTGGGCGAGCACCTCTTCCAAGTCTGGTTCATGAAAGGTCAACAGGAAGTCTTAAAAGCCTTCTGCGATGGCATGGAGATCGAGCACGATGGCGTAGGCCAAGTGGAAGGAGACCTTCCGAAGGAACTCGCCGCCGACAAGCTCACGAGCACCGTCGACACTCTAGTGGGTCCTCATGACCCCAAGCTCATCACACTTTACCTGCGCGTCTTCAACCTGCAGCGCCCTGGAGGCTGGGACTCTCTCAGCGAGATCCTCAGCTCTGATGAGCGACTGAAGCTCAGCTGAGTTGTCTAAACTTTAATCTGACGAGAAGTCATCGCGCTTAATCCAGAATGTGGATCTCGACGCGACGGTTGCGGCGGCGATTTTCCTCGTTCGTGTTAGGCACGAGAGGTTCGGCGTCTGCGATTCCGCGCGACTTGAGGAGGTCCGGGTCGATGCCATTCTCGCACAAGTAGGTGCAGAGTGAACCGGCACGGTTCTGACTAAGTTTGAGATTGCCCTCCTTTGACCCGAGATCGCAGGTGTGACCGACAATTTCAAACCGTGCGCTCGGGAACATTGCCAAAACCTCTTTCATATCGTTCAGGACCCGCTGTTGCTGATCCCTGACATTCGCAATACCTAGAGCATAGCGAACGGAATTGACCGTAGCGATGCGGATCTTTAGAGCGTGCATATGCTTCTCAGTTGCTTCCGACTTGAGATGAAGTTTCCCCAAGTCCATGCGCACTTTCTTTAAGTCGGCTTCCCGGCTCGCGAGCTTGGCCACAAGGTCTTCCTTTTCCTCTTCGATCTTAGCGATCACCGTCGTGACTTTGGCCTGATCGACAGCTTGCGCTTGCGTATTTCTTAGCTCGGTCTCCCGCTTTGCGAGCTCGTTCTGAAGCTTGGTTTTGTCCTTTTCTAAAAGAGCAATCTTGAGAGTCGTAGCTTTGCTTTTCTCCCTCTGTTCAGTTGCGAGGCGAGTGAGTTCGGCTTCGTTCTTGGCAAAGATTTCTTCCAACCGTTTGGCCGTTTCTATGCGGAACTTTTTGTCCTCGGCACCACGAGCGGCAAGGGTGGCTACCAGAGTTTCCTTCTCCTTCTTCAAGATCGCGGCATCAGCCACCGCCTTCTGTTGCATCGCGAAATCACCTCGGGCCTTCTTCAGGTCTGCCGCGAGCTTGGCTACCAGCGCTGCCTCCTTTTCCTTGGCGGCAAGGGCGACCTGGACTTCTTTAAGTTGCTTGGCGCCTAGCTGAAGCTTGCCAGTGAGTGCTGTCTTCTCCTGAACAAGCTGCGCTGCTGTCACGGAGAGTTTCTTCAACTCTGCGTCACGCACAACAAGGAGGTCCTTGCTGGCACCAAGATCTTTTTTGAGCTGACCCATGGAGGCGAGCATTTTAGTCTTCCCCGCAAGATCCGCCTTGAGACGCACAAGCTCTGCTTTGTTCTTGTTGAGAGTTTCCATGGCTAGCTTCTTTTCTCCCTCAAGACGGGTGATGGTCATTTGGAGACGCTCGCTGGTTGCCGCCTTTTTTGTCAGATCGGCAATCTCTGCACTGCGCTTCTTGAGATCCGACTCGAGGCCGTTGTTCGACGTTTCAAGCTCGGCCACACGGATTTCCGCTTTCTTCCGTCCATTTTCCGATTTCTCGAGAAGCTCCATGTTCCCTTTCAAATGAGCTAGAAGTGCGTCACGTTCACCCCGCAGCAATTGCACGTCCGCTTGTAGGTCCGCCCGGCCAACTGTCTCGGTGCGCAGCATTTCTTCGACCCGACCCGTCTCAATCTGGATTCTCCGAAACTCATCAAGCTGGGCGCTCGCTATTTTGAGAGCATTTCGTTCGACACCGAGTTCCTTCCTCAGGGCTGCCAGATCGCTATGGAGCGTCTTTTTAAGCTTGGCGATCTCAACCTCTGAAGACTTTCGAGGACCTTCCTCAAGCTGTTTGAGATTTCCGATCTGAGTGATCGCACCCGTCAGCTTCCTCCTAAGCATGGTAACTTCATCCTCCTGATCCAACGCGACAGGTTGCTCTACGAGCTTACTATAGTCCTTCTGCAGCGCCCGATAATCCTTGATCGTTACCGAAAAATTCGACTCGAGATTAAGGACAAGATCGATCAGACGCTCTCGATCTTCCTGAAGATTACTCACATCCGGCTGCTCTGCATTCGAGGGCGCAGCAGCGCAAAAAATGAGGCCAGCAGAGAGGCTGGCAAGGGGCCTGAACGAAATCATTCGAATCATAAGATATAATATTTTACTAATTTGGTCTTGAGCATCAAGCTTTCTGCGAAGAAACCGGAAATTTGTACGATGGATTTTCAGCCAGCGATCTTTTATGATCACGGCAATGACAGTGAAAGCACTCGGATGGATTCTCATGGGAGCACAAGCGTTAAAAGGAAACGTCGCTCTCGATCACTTCCTCAAGTGCGACGCTCTACGCACCGCTTCAGTGGGTTTCTCCCTCATCCCGTTGGAAGGAGAAATTGATCCTAACATCGCGCACAACGCAGATCTGGCGCTTATTCCCGCGTCCACCTTGAAGGCTGTCACCACCGCGACCGCGCTCCAAATCTTAGGAAAGGAACATCGTTTCGTGACCCGAATTCTTCGTGATGGCGGCTCGATCATTGTCAAAGGCGGCGGCGATCCCACGCTTTCAATGACTTCCCCCGAGGCCGAATTCCCGGCCTGGCTCGACGCGCTAAAAAAAGCGGGCCTGACCGGGATCAAGGGCGACCTCATCATCGATACGACTCATTTTGAGCATCGTGCGATCCCCAATTCTTGGCCTTGGGGCGATATCGGGAACTACTACGGCTCGGGGGCCTGGGGGCTCAACTTTCATCTCAACTCATACGCCGTGACCTTTCAACCGGGAGCGCTCGGAGCCACCGCCAAGCTCATCGGGATCGAGCCCCAACCTCCCAGGGTGCGATTCGAGAACCACATGCGCACCGGCCCCCCGGGCTCAGGAGACCAAGGTTACCTCTACGGAGGCCCAAGAGCGGAAGTCATCCACTTCCGCGGCACCGTTCCGGCGGGTCCGAGCGCGTTCACGATCAAAGGAGCCCTCCCCAATCCACCCTTGAGCTGCGGAGTGGCCTTCCAACAGTATCTTTCGAAAAACAACTTCCCGCTCCACGGTGAGCTGAAGATCGGAACCGGCAGCGGTGAGGAAATCCACCGACAAGAAAGCCCCTCACTCGAAAAAATCGTCACAGCCACGAATCACCAGAGCATCAATCTTTATGCCGAAGCCCTTCTCAATCAACTCGGCCAAGACGGTTCTACCGCAGCAGGTTTAAGCGCTTTAAAAAATCACTGGCAGGCTCAAGGAGCCGATCTCACCGGTATGGTGATCTACGACGGCTCCGGCCTCTCGCCCCGAAATTCGATCACACCACGACAACTCGCCCACCTCCTCAAGTTGGCACGCATCCACGAAACCGGTGATCTTTTCGAAAAGTCCCTGCCGATCGCCGGAGTGAGTGGAACCCTCGCTTCCTTCGGAAATGGTTCCGCCATCGAAGGCCGCATTCACGCAAAGTCAGGCGGGATGTCTCGGGTAAAAACCTACGCCGGCTATCTCACGAAGAAATCAGGCCAACGCTACGCTTTCGCACTGATGATCAACAATTTCGTTTCCGATCCAAAAAACGAAATGGTGGATTTCTTGAGTGCGCTCGTCTCAGATTGAGCCATGTTGACCTCTCATGTGCCGCTTCTTCATCGCCCTCTTCTTTTTTGGAGCCCTTCCGAGCAATGGGCTCATTTTTTGGAATGCCGAAGACCCCCCTGCAAACAAAGAAACCGCCCCCACCGGAGCCTATGAAAACTCCGGCTGGCAGCACTTGATCCGCTTCAAGGATTTTCACGGGACCATGATCTCGCCGAAGCATTTCATCACCGCAAAACATCTTGGAGAAGCGGGCATTGTCACCCGCCCAAGCTACTTCAGCGGTGAACCCGGGCAGACTTTCACTGTCAAACCCGCTTCCCGCCTCATCATCGAGGATGGGGCGATCTCCACCGACCTTTCCATTTTTGAAATTTGGGAAACTTTTCCCTCCTACGCACCCCTCTATTCCAATACCAACGAACCCGGAAAGGAATTTGTCATCACTGGAAAAGGCCGGGGCCGGGGAAACGAACTGACCCGAAACTCCCAAGTAATCGGGTGGGAATGGGGCGACGTCACAACCGAAGCTGACCGCTGGGGCGTCAGCGATGTCCTCTCGACCTCTACCGCTTCCAGCGGAGCAGACTTAATCTATTCGCAATTCGACGCCAACGGCGGCCCCTTCGAATGCCAAGCGACTGGAAATGATTCCGGCGGAGGGTGGTTCATCAAAGACGGTTCCACCTGGAAACTCGCCGCCGTCACCTTCTCAGCCGATTCCAATCGCGACTCCAACAACACCGTGGGTGACGATTCCAACTTCCGCGCCGCCATGACGAAAGCGCGCGGTTTCTATATTGGTTCGGATACCGACGGCTGGAATTTCATCCCGACGAGTAACTTACAGTATCTCAATCCTCCGAGCTACCAGACGAACAAGGACGACGCGCGTTTCTACGACAAGACCCACAGCTACGGCACCCGCATCAGTAGCTATCTCTCAGAAATCAATCTCCTCATCCAACCCGCCATCACTCACGCTGCGCTCAATCCATCGGATCGCTTCCAGGCCTGGCTCAGCGGCCATGGCCTCACCGCAAACAACCAGCCAGGAGACGACGCTGATGAAGACGGAATCTCGAACCTCCTCGAGTATTACTCGGACTCGGATGCGGGTGACTTTTCCGAAGCCAATTCCCCCTTCTCGGCCTCCCTCCAAAGCAACGGAGAGATGCAATTCACGCTCACCGAATCCCTCGACCTTTCCGGGCGTGCACTCACCAGTGTGATCCAAAAAAGCAATGACCTTGAAAACTGGAGTAATCTCACGCCGGTAAACGAAGAGTCAAATAACCTCGACGAGGCCAGCGGCACCCGAACCCGCATCCTCAGTCACTCGCCCGGAAGCGCGACCGAAATTTTCTACCGCCTCAAAGTGTCCCTCGAAAACTGAGCCTCACACCTCCTATCTTACTTATTATCAGCAACCTATGATGAAGTTCCTCTGCTAGAAAATGTCATCCCTTTAATCGACTATGATTTACGAAATGGACCAACTCCCACCAGCGAAGCGATACAACCTCCTCGCGTCCTTGGTTACGCCCCGACCTATCGCCTGGATCACGACAATCGATGAGGAGGGACGCATCAATGCCGCCCCCTTTTCCTTCTTCAACGTCTTCGGCTCCAACCCTCCCATAGTCGCCTTCGCCCCGGGAAACAAAGATCGTGAAACGCCTAAAGACACCGCGCGAAACATCCGACGAACCGGCGAATTCGTCGTCCACATGGTCGATGAGCCTCTGGCTCAAATGATGGTTGATACTTCCGCCTCCCTCCCTCATGGCGAAAGCGAACTCGACAAGCTCCCCCTCACCACCGTCCCCTCGGAGAACCTTTCCGTCCCTCGCATTGTCGAAGCCCCTGTTGCCCTCGAATGCTCGGAGCATACCACGCTCGAGATTGGCTCGAATCGCTTAATTATTGGCGTCGTTCACGTGGTGCACGCTCGCGATGGCCTCTTCGATGATGACATTCATCTCTATCACGGAGCCTACCAACCCATCGGAAGAATGTCTTCTCCCGACTGGTATACACGGACCACTGAGCAATTTGAAATCCCACGTCCCGACTAAAAAATGCGCCCTCCTAATATAGGACGATCACGCTTCTTGAAAACCGTCGGGTAGATCCGAAGAAAGTGTTCGTGAGAGAAAGGCGGAAGTCCTTGATTGAATCGGGATTCTCAAAAAGGGTGACAGCGAAGCCATCAATCTCCTTGCCAACAATGTAAGAACAAGCCGCTTCTTCATATCAGGGTGAATTCCCGCGCCCGAAAACGGACTCGCCGTTTTCGTCCACTCTTGGTCAACGCGACTCCTCATGAAAGTCATTCCCCGGAAATGACCGCACCGTGCGTAGCAATACCGCATCATTGAACTTGTCCCCCTCTCCAATGTTCGCATAGGTTTCGCCCCGTTCACAAAACACCACCCCAAAGTCCAGGTAACCCACTCTTTTAAATGCTTTCCTTCGAAACCATCGGCCCCTCTGACGGCGAACCACTCGTCTTCCTCCACGGACTGGGAGCCAGCCGTACCAAGACCACTTCGGCCCTCAACAACCTCCCCGACCTCCACCTCATCGCCCCCGACCTGCCCGGACACGGAGACTCCATGTCCTTCGATCCCGCTACCTATTCCTTCGACTCCTTCGCGGATCACACCATCGCCCTCATGGACCATCTCGGCCTCGAAAAATGCCACCTCGGTGGCCTCTCCATGGGCTCCGGTATCGCCCTCAACATCGCCCTCCGCTACCCGGACCGATTCAAAAAACTCATCCTCCTCCGCCCCTCTTGGCTCGACTCCCCGCAACCCGCTCATCTCAAACTCGTCGCCGACGCCGGCGAGATGACCCAGCCCGACTTCGAAGCCCTTACAAGGTTCCAAGCCCTCCTCTCCGCCAATCCCCCCGTGGCAAACTCCATCACTGCCGTCTACCAACGGCCGGACAACGCCGTCCTCTCCCGCATGTGGAACGACTGCCCCTTCTCCTCCCTCTCCCAGCTGAAAACCATCACCGCACCCATTCTCGTCCTCGACAGTCCCCGTGACGACCTCCATCCTAAAGCTGTCGCGACTAAAATCGCAAACGTCCTTCCAAACTCCCAAACCGCTCACCTTCCCGCCCGCTACCACGAGCCCGAAGCCTACCAAACCGCTCTCAACCAACACCTCAATAACTTCTTAAATTCATGATCACTAAACGTCTCACCACCGAGCAGATCCTCGCCAACCTCAAGGCCAAGGTCGACGCCCGCATCCCCATCATGATCTCCTCCGCGGGATCCGGTCTCGTTGCCAAACTCCTCGAGCATGAAGGCACCGACTGCATCAACACCTTCTCCGGAGCACGCCTCCGCTCCAATGGCATGGGTACCATGGCCATGATGTGGCCCATCCTTGATTCCAACAGGCAGACCCTCACTTATACCCGCGAGGACATCATGCCCGCACTCGAAGGCAAAGCCTTCGTCTGCGCCTGCCTCAACGCAAACGACCCCCTCAAGGACATGCGCATGGTCCTGCAAGAGTGTAAGGACATGGGAGTCCAATCCGTCTCCAACATCGGACCTTCAATTTCCTACATCGACCACGACTCCGAAATCTTCAAAGTGATGACCTCCGCCGGTATCACCCTTCAGAACGAAATCGACATGCTCATCCTTGCGAAAGAGGAAATGGACATGGTCTCCGTCGGACTCGCCTTCACCGAAGAAGACTCCTACGACATCTGCGCCCAGGCCAAGCCTCACATCTTTTGCTACCACGCCGGCACCACCAAGGGCGGCATCAAAGGCTACGACAACGGCATGACCATCGAGGAAACCGCCGTGCAGACCGAGAAAGTTTACCAAAAGTGTCGCGAGCTCAGCCCCGACACCCTCCTCGTCGCCCACGGCGCCGCCATGGAGACGCCGTCCGACGCCCAGTATATCTTGGACCACACCAGCGGCCACGGCTTCTGGACCGGCAGCTCCACCGAGCGCCTCCCCATCGAACGAGCCGTCACCGCCGCCGCCAACGAGTTCCGCGAGCTGACCTTTAACAAGTAAAGGGACCGTCTCAACCCTCCTCAACCCCGGGCCAAAAACCCGGAGGTTTTTCGTGCCCAAGCGTGCCCCTGACCCCGCTTCAAAAATATCCTCCCGAAGCGCTCCCCTCAAAATCAATCACCCAAGGAAACCGCCTCGCCTCCCTCGCGGGCCGACTTCAGCACCGCATCCATCACCTTTTGCGTCAGCATGCTGCGCTCTGGCCACGAAGAATCAACCTTCCCACTAAGAACCAGTTCGCCAAACTTCCGGAAAAGCAGCGTCTCTTGCGAGCCAACGGCATTGGTGGACTTGCCGGGGATCTTCACCTCCCTGCGTTTGGCAGTGGTCGAGTAGTTGCAACCTTCATTTAAAGAACCTAGCTGGGTGAGACGGAAGCTCGTCTCAGAACCCTCAATAGGCTGCACGAAGTCATCCAAACTCAACGTGCCTTTCGTCCCGGAAATCCGACAGGTCTGCTCAAGCGAAGTCGTGAACGAGCAGTGAAAAGACGCACTCCGGTCGTCACTGAAATAAAGATCCGCCCGGATTTCTACCGGGACCCCGTTCTTTTCTTCGAGCATAAAAGCACGGACTCTTTCAGGCAGCGCATTTTGAAAACAAGAAAGCGTCATTCGCAGGCAATACCAGCCCAGGTCTCCGAGGCACCCAGCCGGCTCAAGTCGGGAATCGAGGCGAATATTACCCTCAAATTCCTCATCCCCTAAAAAGGAAAAGCAACTTTCGATTCTTCGCACTTTGCCCAGCTCCTCGCCATTCTCTAAAACCTCCAGAATTCTTGAAAGACGCTCATTGTGCACAAACATCACCCCATCCATAAACTGCACCCCATTGGCCTCACAGGCTGCGATCATTTCTCCAAGATCCTCCAGCGAGGCCGCGCAGGGCTTTTCACACAGGACGTGCTTACCCGCCTCCGCCGCGCGGATCACCCACTCCTTCCGGATGCCGGTCGGCAGCGGGATATAAACTGCATCGATCTCAGGATCGGAAAGAATCTCCTCATAACCACCGACCGCCTGCGGCGCGATCTCAAAGGGCTGCGAAGCTTGGCAGCTTTCGATAAACGTCTGCGCCTTCGCAATATCACGACTCCCCACCGACTTCAGCACCCCATTTCCTGACCGCCTTACCGATGCCCAATTCTTTTCTGCAATTCCAGCAGCACCCAGAAATCCCCAAGTCACGTTTTTATCCATAGCCCAACCATCTTCCGTCTCCCCAAGAATGACAAGCCGCCACATTCCCAGATTCCCATTCACAACTCCCACTTCATAAGTCACCATTCAAGCAATGCTCCGCTCATTCCCCGCAAAAATCACCCTCTCGGCCTTCATCATGATCTTCATCGGCGGACTCGGAGGGATCGTCACCGCCAGCTCCATTGATTCCTGGTATTCCACCCTCAACAAACCTCCGGGCACCCCGCCCAACTGGCTCTTCGGCCCCGTTTGGACCACGCTCTACCTCCTTATTGGCATCGCCTTCGCCCTCATCTGGCATCAGCACCAGGCCCAGCTCGGCAAAACCCGCCTCACCCTTTTCTTTGCCCTCCAACTCATCCTCAATCTCGCATGGACCCCCGTCTTCTTTGGAGCACGGCAAATCACCGCCGCCCTCGTCGTCATCATTCTCCTTTGGATCTCCATCCTCTTCACGATCCGAGAGCTCGCGAAGTTCTCCAAAACAGCGGCCCTCCTCCTCGTTCCCTACCTCCTCTGGGTCTCCTACGCCAGCTACCTGAACGCAGGATATACCTTTCTCAACTAGCCTCGCCATTTTCACAAATCTGCGCTAAACCCCTCTAATGTCCCAGCCACCCGCCATCGACCACGACCGCATTGCTGCCGCCGTAAAAGAGATCCTCGCCGCCATCGGGGAGGACCCTGATCGCGATGGTCTCCGCGACACCCCGCAACGGGTCGCGCGGATGTATTCCGAAATTTGCAGTGGCCTTCGCGAAGACCCAACCACCCATCTCGATACCACCTTCGAGGTCGCACACGATGAAATCATCGTCGTCCGCGACATCCCCTTTTTCTCGATCTGCGAGCACCACCTCATCCCCTTCTTCGGAAAGGCGCACGTCGCCTATCTCCCGCAAAGCGACGGCCACATCACTGGCCTTTCCAAGCTCGCCCGCCTCGTCGATGGCTACGCCAAACGGCCGCAAGTCCAAGAACGACTCACCACCGAAATCGCCGACGCCATTGCCCTCAAGCTCAACCCCCGCGGCGCCGCCGTCGTCCTTGAGGCCGAGCACTTGTGCATGTCGATGCGCGGCATCAAGAAACCCGGTGCCTCCACCGTGACCTCCTCCATGCGCGGCCTGTTTCGCGAGAATCCTGCGTCCCGCGAGGAAGTCCTCAATCTCATTCTCCGGAGCCGATAAGTTTAGGGGATTCCCCAAAATTCCGCACAATTTTCCTGTCAGAAGCCCCCCTCCCGGCGCGTAATAGAGCAACATGCTTCGCATTCTCTTCTCTCTTATCGGGCCTCTTTACCGTCTCTTGCCCTTGGGCTTGCTAACCTGTTTGGCATTTCTCACTTCGAATTTAGGATTTACGGCCGAGAGGCCCAATATCATCCTCATCATGTCCGATGACATGGGCTACTCCGACATCGGCTGCTACGGCGGTGAGATCAACACACCCAATCTCGACGCCCTAGCCGCCAACGGCCTCCGCTTCACCCAGTTCTACAACACCGCCCGTTGCTGCCCCACCCGCGCCTCTCTCCTCACCGGACTTTATCCCCACCAAGCGGGCATCGGCCACATGACCAGCGACTACGGCCTCCCCCAGTATCAGGGATTTCTCAACAAGGAATGCCTCACCATCGCCGAAGCCCTTAAGCCCGCCGGCTACCGTACCTACATGTCGGGGAAATGGCACGTCACCCCCAAGGTCAAAGCGAGCGACCCCAAGGACAACTGGCCCAGCCAGCGTGGCTTCGATAAATTTTTCGGTACTATCCACGGTGCGGGTTCATTCTTCGATCCCAACTCCCTCACCCGCGACAACACCCAGATCACGCCCGAGAACGACCCCGGCTACCAACCAAAGGGCACCTGGTATTACACCGACGCGATCTCCGACAATACCGTCAACTACATCGACAGCCACTTCAAAGAGCATCCCGAAAAACCCTTCTTCCACTACGTCGCCTACACCGCCGCCCACTGGCCCATGCACGCCCTCCCCAAGGACATTGCCAAATATGAAGGCAAATACGACGGCGGTTACGCTCCGGCTTATGAGGCCCGCCTCAAAAAAATGAAATCCCTCGGCCTCATCGACCCTAGCTGGAAAATCCCCGGCCCCATCGGGGATTGGTCCAAAGTGGAAAAGAAAGAATGGGAATCCGCCTGCATGGAAGTCTACGCCGCGATGGTCGATAACATGGACCAAGGCATCGGCCGCATTGTCGAGTCGCTCAAAAGGAACGGACAGCTCGACAACACTCTCATCCTTTTTTTCCAGGACAACGGCGGCTGCGCCGAAGGCTTCGGCCGCGGTAAGCTTGTCGGCCCACTTGAGCGCCCTTCCGCCCCCACCCTCAAACCCATGGGTAAAGACGAACTCCAAACCAACATGGTCCCCACCCAGTCACGCGATGGCTACCCCCTCCGCCGAGGCGATGGCATCATGCCCGGCCCGCCTGAAACCGAAGTCGGCTACGGCAAAAACTGGGCCAACGTCTCCAACACTCCCTTCCGCGAATACAAACACTGGGTCCACGAAGGCGGAATCTCCACCCCCCTTATCGCCCACTGGCCCAAAGGGATCGCCGGAAAAAATATCTGGGCCAAAGACCCCACCCATCTCATCGACCTCATGGCAACCTGCCTCGATCTCGGAAAAGCCTCATATCCAGCCAATAAAATTCCCGTCGAAGGCACTTCCCTGAATCCCGCCTTCAAAGGCGAAACCATCCAGCGAGGAAAGCCCATCTACTTCGAGCACGAAGGCAACCGTGCCGTCCGCGATGGCGCATGGAAAATCGTCGCCAAGGGCGTCAAGAGTAAGTGGGAACTCTACAACATCCCCGCCGACCGCACCGAGATGAACAACCTCGCCGCCAAACACCCCGAGCGCGTCAAAACAATGGCCGCCCAATATGAAAAGTGGGCCAAAGAGCGCGGCGTCGTCCCCTTTGGCAGCTGGAAGAAAAAGAAAACAGCCAAAGCCACCCCCATAGAGCCCCTCCACCTCAAGTCCGGCGACACCTTCACCAGTGAAACTTCACCCAATCTCGCGAACCGTCCTTTCACCGTCACCGCGCAACTCGAATCCCTCCCCGCCACCGGCGTCATCGTTGCCCAAGGAGGAACCAACCACGGCTGGTCCTTCTACCTCAAAGACAACCACCTCCACTTCACCGTCCGCCAAAGTGGTGAAAAATTCACCGCCAGCACTCCCCTCCCCGCCAGCGCCAGCAACCCCCTCGAAGCACGCGTCACCAAGAAAGGCATCATCCTCCGCACCAATCGAA
>OLHR01000021.1_pt1 | contig 60667 bp, 40 predicted proteins | sample 1609291 | NCBI WGS metagenome assembly OLHR01 (sample SAMN05416707, study PRJEB24817) | seawater metagenome | isolation source: Sea water | place: Canada:Atlantic | collected 2013-07 | reverse complement strand
GGCTCGGAGATGTGTATAAGAGACAGGCACTACTGCTTCGACTGTCACGATAGTGCGAGTGCCAAGGGTGATATTGATTTGGAATCTGCACTGGCACAAACGCCGCTGGTGCGTAATCGACTGCTGTGGGAAAACGTCGCAGAGCGCGTGAAGATGGGAGACATGCCGCCAAAGAAGAAAGCGCAACCGTCCGATGCCGATCGTCTAAAACTGCGTGCCTGGCTCGCAGCTGAGATTGGCGGTTTCAACTACAGCACGGTGCGCAATCCGGGCTATGTTCCGGCAAGGCGCCTCACAAGAGAGGAATATAATCGCACGATTCGTGATCTCGTTGGACTCGATTTGCGACCTGCGGACGACTTCCCGATGGACTTCAGCGGGACCAGTGGATTTTCGAACAGCGCCAATACTCTCTTTCTTCAGACCGCGCATCTTGATCGCTATTTCACCGCAGCAGAGGGGGTGATTGACGAGGTGCGGGCAGACGGGAACGCCTGGAGAAATTTGGCAGGAAAACCTGGGGTAGCTTCTGAGACGATAGCGAGATTCATGCGTCGCGCATACCGGCGATTGCCCACGGAGGCGGAGATCAAAGAGGTCACGCAGCGCTATGAAGCTTCACTCGCTAAAAGGCGTTCCCAACCGGACGCTTTGGCCGATGCCTTCAAGACGATTCTCGTTTCTCCAAATTTTCTCCTGCGCGTCGAGCAATCGTCGAACATCGCGAAGGATCAAGCGATCGGTGATTTTGATCTAGCCACCCGTCTTTCGTATTTCCTCTGGGCCTCGACTCCAGATGAGGAACTCCTCGCCGCTGCCGGTGAGCTTTCGGATTTCGAGAAACGCCAAGATCAGGTGAAACGGATGCTCGCCGATCCGCGCAGTCTTTCGCTCGGAGAGATCTTCGCTGCGGAGTGGCTCAGCACTGACGATGTCGGTCCCCGTATTCGCAAAGATCCGATCGACAATCCCTGGTGCACCGAGACGCTCATGACCGCAATGCGTGCGGAGACAGCCCACTTTTTTCACTCGCTTGTGAGGGACAATGCTCCGGTCTCGCGGCTGATCGATTCCGATTACACTTTCCTGAATGCCGAGCTGGCAAAATTCTATCGGATCGGCGGTGTCGAGGGCACCGCGATGCGCAAGGTCGATCTTGAGACAACACAACGGGGCGGCGTCTTTGGGCACGCAAGTGTCCTCGCCACCACCTCATTCCCGGATCGCACCAGCCCGGTCGTGCGAGGGAAATGGATCTTGGATACTCTCCTGGGCACGCCACCACCACCCCCTCCGCCCGATGTGCCGGAGATCGACGTTGAGGGAAGAGGGAGCCGTGCCGCAACCACCTTGCGGAAGAAGCTTGAAGCGCATCGCGATTCGCCCCGCTGCGCCGGATGTCATTCGCAGATTGACCCACTCGGCTTCGCGCTCGAGAGTTACGCGGAATTTGGTCAATGGCGTGGCGGTGTCGACGATCGTGGCACTCTCCCAAGCGGTGCAAAGTTCCGCGGTCCTGAGGGTCTCAAACTCGCGCTGATCGATGAGCGAATTGATGACCTTGGCTCGCAGGCGATTCGTAAAATGCTCGCCTATGCATTGGGTCGACAACTCGAGTTTTACGACGAAGCCACGGTGAAAGAAATCGCGGCGAAACTCAAACCGACCGGCTATCGTTTTGGCGATTTGGTGTTCGCCATCACTGAGAGCTATCCGTTTACCATGAAGCGCCTTCCTTCCGTATCCACTAGAAAATCTGATGAAGAGTAACCCCAATCGTCGTGCTTTCCTCAGAGGGATGGGAGCCTGTCTCTCACTTCCCACCATGGAGAGTTTCGGTGCCCCGATTGCTAACCCTACCAAGTCTGGGGTGCCGCCACATCTTGCTTACCTTTACTTCCCGAATGGCACCGCCGATGGGACATGGGAGCCGGAGAGAGTCGGGCCCACTGGCGAGTTGCAGAAACTCAATCGCTGGATGGCGCCGCTGGAGCACTTTAAATCGGACCTCATCATTACTAAAAATCTGTGGACCCCTCGAGGCAATGGCCACGGAGCTGGCACGGCTACCTGGCTGACCGGTGGTTCGTATGATCATCGTAAAAACGACGTTGGAGCGCCTTCGGTAGATCAGATTGTGGCTCGTCATCTCAGTGAGTCGACGCCCTTGCCTTCTCTGGAGCTGAGCACTGCGGGTGAGGGGAGTTTCTCGGGCAGTCTGCCGCGTAATTGTTTGTCCTGGACCCGACGTGATGTTCCGGCCGCACGCGAGACCATGCCGCGCGCTGTGTTTGATAAACTATTCCGCCGCGCGAGCGAGGGCTTCGTTGATCGCAGTGTGCTTGATCTCGTGCTCGAGCAATCTAAGTCGCTCAAACGGCGGGCCAGTCTGGCGGACAGTCGCAAAATTGACGAATATTTTGATGCCGTGCGCGCAGTCGAGAAGCGTCTCGATTTCGCGGAGGAACAGACGCAGCGTATCGCGGCCGATAAGGCACTCACGGATACCCTCACGCGACCCGCGGCTGGCATCCCCGCTGACCACCAAGAATATGTGCGCCAGATGCTTGAGTTGATGGCCTTGTCCTTCTGGTCCGGTGCGACCCGTGTCTCGACCTTCATGCTCGATCACGGACAGAGCAATCGCTACTTCGATTTCGTTCCCGGCGTCAAAGGTACTTGGCACGCTCTTTCCCACTGGAAGGACGCAAGCGGCCGCACCGAAGACGACGACGGAAAGACCAAGTGGGATAACACCAAGTCTAAGGGCGAGATGTATAATTCCGTCACTCGTTGGCATCACTCGCAACTTGCGTATTTTCTCGGGCGGATGAAGGAGCTCAAAAACGCCGATGGTAACAGTGCTCTCGATAGCTCAATGATCGTCTACGGATCGAGCATCGCCGACGGCCACGCCCATGAGGAAAAGAACCTCCCCATCCTCCTTGCCGGTGGCGGTGGGGGAACCCTCAAGACAGGACACTACCTGGCCCCGCGCCGCTCGACGTCCATGTCCCAACTTCATCTCGCCCTACTGCAGCGCATGGGTGTCCCGTTGGAAAAATTCGGAGAGACAAGAACGCCACTTGCCGGGCTCTTAAGGTAGATATGCATTCAAATCCAATTGCGTAAGAGGCTTTTTCCGCGTTGAGCTGGAAATCCTTAGATTGGATATCACTATCTTAACTACCAGCAGATGCTGGGGGATATTCCCTAACTTTAAAACTCCTAAGGAAGATGAAGATCATGCTCGCACTCACTGCTGCCCTTGAATTGTCGCAGGAGACGAAACCCAACTCAGAACCTAAGAAAACAGGTGATCAAATCATCAAGTCTGGCGTCTGGAATTCTCATCACAGAGGGCTCAAATTATGGGGAGCGCGCTACTAGTCTTTGATCACGAACGGGACGCGGATTAATCGATGCCCGGGCACAACCGAGGTCTCTGTCATCCCACTAATCTTTTCGAAAAGCCGTGCCACACTATTGCCAGCCAGATCTTCTAAAATCGCTTCCATAACAATCTCATAGCTCCCCGCCCCCCAAACCATTTTAGGCTTCCAATGCCACTCCTTCTCACCTTTTCCGACTGCGCTCTCACCGGCAAGCGACTGCCCGTTCGCGTGGTAGACTTTGAGCACCCGCTCCAGGAGTCCATGGTCAAGGGCTTCGCGAAAATTCAAGCGCACTCCCTCCCGCGAACCAAGCGCAGGCGGCTCGATCGTCCAACCCTTCGGCTCTGGCTGGGCATAGTCAGCCGGGCCAGCGCGGAATTTTTTCGAGAACCCGCTCGCCATTGACCGTCCTTTGGCATCACGCCACGCCGCATTGATGCGTAATTCATAGTCTTCCCCGGCTACGAGCGCGCGCCCTTCCTCCTCATGCGGCCTCAAACCCCGCTTCACGCGGCCCGGATCAAAAAACAAAGTGAGCCGTCGCCCTTCGGGATCCCAAAGTTCCTCTGCTAATTCCAAAAACGGCAGCGCAACAACCTTCCCTCCTCGCCCAATAAGGTGGACGTTCTGGGACACTTCACCAAGCGCCATCGGCTCGGTAAAATGTAGGTAGAACTTCAGCAAGTTTTCAGGCAAGATTCCCGCACTTGGAAACACCGCCGCGACACGGGCCACCGGGGTCTTATCAGACTCCGGGATCGCAAAAATCCGATGAGCCTCTCCGACTGAAACCCGATAACGGACGCCCGGCGTGAGCGGAAATTGAGGACTAAAAAGGAGCCCTCGTTCAATCAAAGACACCTCGCCAGCCATCGCCGGAAGATCTCCGTCACCGTCCACATGGACGAGCAATTTCTCCGGATCGGAGGCACCCGCCGCCACGAATGAACGCCCGTCTTTGGAGAGAGAGAAAGAGACCTCCGCAAGCGCGCTCACACCGAGCAAACACACGAAGGCCCAAATGCGAACAAGGATGCTCATTATGGCAGGACCACCTGCTCCAGAGATTGTCCCGCGTCACTTTTACGAATGATGGCAGCGTGCTTGTCATCGATCTTGGCGAGCTGCACCACGCCCTTCCATGATTCGATTGTCTCGAAGGACAGCCCGGAAACTCCCGCAACGCGCTGGGTGATCGCATCGATTGTCCCGATGTCTTTGGTCGAAACCTTCATCACTCCACGCGAGCTATTGGCCATCAGGATGAAGCCTTCGCCACCCTTCTCATAGCCGAACATGTCTAGCGGTCGGTTGCGATTGCCCAACTCTGCTACCGTGCGGCCCTTCACCTTTTGATTTGGCTTCAATTTAGCCAGCGGAATGCACACGAGCGGCGTGCAGGTATAGGAAGCAATAATGTTTGGCTCGCCAGCAATGTCCAAGGGCATGAAAGTCCGGATCGGGGAGTGGGTTTCTTCCTTTCCATGTGCCCCGTGATAAATCTCCAGGCTCGTCGTGCCAACGCTGCCGGTAAAGGGGTAAGCGGTCACGCGCATGGTCGAGGCAAATTCTTCATTCGAAAGACCCGCGATGGCCAATTGACCATCGATCCAGGCTAGATCGGTGATCGATTCCATCCGCTTATTCGCCTTTCTGCGCCCCTGTCCGGTGACTTTGTCCTCGGGCGCATTCGTGAACGAGACACTCGTCGATTTCGTTTTTGCCAAATCGACAACACTCAGCTTGCCTCCGTTCGCCCTCACCAGCACCGGAGTCGCATCGGCACCAAGCCCCCTTGAGATAGAAAGATAACCAACACCACTCTTCGGATCAACCGCAAGGTCATTGACCTTAATCTGATCCGCCTTGGTCCCGAGCAAAGCCGCAATTTTTTCGCCCAGTTTCTCAACCTTGAGCGCCTTGCCCTGCTGCTCGCCCCCACCAACCTCAAGAGCAAACACGGCGGCCCCTTTCGCATCGGCTGCGAAAAGAATACCATCGTCTCCGAACTCTAGGGCGCCCAGTGATTGCGGTTGCTTGGATTCCGCCGAAGCTGTGCTTGCAAGGAGAGGTGTCAAAACAAGAGAGCAGAGAAGTCGTTTCATAGGACGTATTTAACACAATCGTTTCTGAAAGTTGCGAGCCAAATCAAATTTCGCGTTCTTTCTGACGTTGTCCCAGAAAACTGGATGTCTCAAAATTTGACAATTTTCACTTTCGGGAAATTGCTACCATTCATACTTGCTGGGTCGAGACGTCTGAAGTGCGCCCTTTCCCAGTCTGAATCTGATTTGTATTGAATGGTGCAAAATAAAACTGCGTCATTTAATGGATAATGCTCCAAACTGATCATGTTTTCTGCTTCAAAAGCACATGGATTGTCTTCGTATAGAGCGCTTGGGTTGCATTCTAGCTTCGCTAGTTTTACTAAGCGCCACCCTGCCAGCTCGGGCAAGCCTCACCCTCTACGATCAGGCGATCACTGCGGATGAAGCCGGAGTTGGCCCAATTCCAACTGCCAAATTAGTTTCTGCCGTCACTCTCGATGGATCCAATAGCAGCTCCTTTAACTTTGGAACAGTTTCGGGAGCATCGACATGCGAATTCATTGTCGAAGGGAACCCTACGACCGGCGGTCGGGATGGCTTTCTCGCTGTCGGTTCCAATTCCTCCAGCAGTTTGCGCTACGAACAGTGGGACGACAGCGGGCAGTTAGGATTCACACAGAGCGGAGTCGCCGACTATAGTTTCAGCCCTCTTGTCCTTTCTCCAACCGAAGCAACCCACGTTGCCTATGTGTGGGACGGAGATGGAAGAATGGACCTCTATCTTGACGGAACCCAGGTTGGCCAAAACACCGGCGTTGCCAGCTCTTTCGGCATGCCAACAGGGGCGGGGTCTCTAGGAAACAACGCAGGAGGAACCGAAGGAATGGTCGGCACGATTCACCGGGTGACCGTTTACAATCAAGCTCTTTCCAGCGACGACATCGTGCGGCATTCCAATGCCTACAACGAAGTTCTGGAGCCACCGGTGATCGAAAGCTTCACGGCATCGCCCGAGGCCTTTCTTTCCCCGGGGAATTCCACCCTGAACTGGACCGTCACCGGAGCTGATTCGGTCTCGATCAATGGCACGGATGTCACAGCGCAAAATCAATTCATCGTCTCTCCGGCTTCTACAACCGACTTCATCCTAACAGCCACAAACGACGATGGTCCCGTCACGCAAGATGTCACCGTGACGGTAAACCCGGCACCTCTCATTACTTCTTTCACTTCCGACCGAAGCACCATTAACACTGGGGAAAGCGTCAGGATTTCATGGTCTACTGACTTCGCCACCACCTGGTCTATCAGTCCGGCTCTCGGAGATGTCACGGGGCAAACCATAAACGGCAACGGCTCGCTCAGCGTTTCTCCCGGAGGCCCCACCACTTATACTTTGACCGCAGGAAGTGCCTTTGGTTCGGAGACTTCCGAGATCACCGTGAACGTCGCGATGGTTGCCAATCATCCTGTCATTTCAGAGTTCATGGCTGACAATAAATCCGGCCTGATGGACGCCGACGGAGATTTCTCGGACTGGATTGAGATCTTCAACCCAACGGAATCCACCGTGGATCTGGGGTCATTTTTTCTGACAGACGATGCCACAGATCTGAGCAAGTGGCCTTTCGAACCACTAACCTTGGAACCAGGCGAGAGAGCGATCGTCTTTGCCTCCGGTAAAGGTGTGAACGGACCAGCCGGGGAAATTCACACCAACTTTAAATTGAGCGCAGGGGGAGAATATCTCGCGCTCATTACCGACGGAGGAAGCACCATTTTGCAGGAGTTTGCACCGACCTACCCTGCTTTGGGTGCTGATGTTTCTTACGGGATCCTCGCGGGAGATTTATCGACTGCCCGGGTGCTTGGGAGCTCTACTCCCGGCCAATTCAATGACGCCTCAATGCCCGCGCCATCGGAGGTAACGTTCTCGCATGGCAGTCAGACCTTCACCGGAATATTGAGCGTCACCTTGGCCACCGAATCTGCCGGAGTGGTGATTTATTACACGACTGATGGCAGCACTCCATCCGCTGGAAGCAGCACCCTTTACTCCTCACCAGTCAACATCAACACAACGACTTACTTGCGCGCCATCGCAGTTCGGGAAGGCGTCAATGGAGCAGTCACAGGAGAGAGCTACATCCGACTTGCGGCCGATCTGGCGAACTACGAATCTGATCTTCCCCTCATGGTGATCGATAACTTTGGGGCCGGACAGGTGCCCGCAAAAGGATGGAGCGGAACCGGCTCCGGGGTTCAACAAGTGGCACGCCAAAGCGCGGTCTGGGCCACTTTCGATCGCAACGAAACGACAGGAATGGCAGCCTTAGCCGACAGCCCGCAAATGATCAGCCGCACTGGAATCAGAGGTCGTGGAGCCTTCTCCAGCACCTGGTCACAGAAGCCCTTTAGTGTGGAAGTCTGGGACGAGACCCAAAACGAAAAAGAGATCGAAGTCCTCGGCATGCCGGCCCACTCCGACTGGGTCCTCTACTACCCGGATACCGACGATAACAAAGATCCCTCCATGATGTTCAACACCTTCATGTATGACTTGAGCAACAACATGGGGCGCTATGCCACCCGGATCCGATGGGTCGAGGCCTTCGTCAATACCAATGGCGGTGACCTGACGCTGGCTGATCGACGCGGTGTCTATGCCATCTTTGAAAAAGTCTCCCGTGGTGATGGGCGACTTGAATTCGACAAGCTGAGTGAAGATGGAACCTCCGGAGGTTGGCTGCTGGGCCTCAATCGTATGGACTCTGTTCCTCTTGGCGGATTCCCCGCTGAAAATGGCGCGACCCGCCCTCAATTATTCCACACCCGGGGACCAAATCGAGTCTCCGAAACGTCACCCAACAATGCCGGCGGAGGCGATGACATTCCGAGACAAAGCAACGGTTTTCTAAATTTTGACAATCCCAACGGCTACCGAATCACTCCGACTCAGCGGTCTGCCATTGAAGATTGGTTTGCTACCTTTGAAGATGTTCTTTACGACGACGCTCAATGGTTGGACCCGGTCGATGGCTACCAGAAGTATCTCGATGCTGAAGATTTCGTGGAATACTTCATCTTCAATAACCTGAGCCGAAATGGCGACGGCATGTTGATCAGCATGTTCCCCTGGAAGGGTGACGATGACAAACTACGGATGGGTCCAGCCTGGGATTACAACTGGAGCAGCTACTACATCGGTGGCGGCCCCACCGGGACCTTCCGGCATCGCGGCAACCGTCTGTGGTATGACCGCCTTTTCGACGATCCTGACTTCGAGCAACTCTACGTTGACCGCTGGTTTCATCATCGTGATCGTGCCATGAGCAATGCCGGGATACAGGGCGTCGTCGATGGGCAAGCTGCCGAAATCGGAGCGACAAGAGCGATCCGCCAAGGATACTCCAGCGAAGCGGATTGGATGGGTGAACTGACAACGATGAAAAATTGGCTCACCACTCGGGCCGATTGGTATGACGATCAATTCACCCCTCGCCCCGTCTACAATCAAACTGGCGGCGAAGTGCCCGGTGGCTTTGTCGTCGCCTTTTCGCCTCCGCCCGGAATGATCTACTTCACCACAGATGGTAGCGATCCCCGGGCTCCCGGAGGAAGCCTCTCTCCCACCGCCCAACAATTCGACGGCGGAGTTCTTCTCACAAAAGTGGTGAGAGAAGGGGATGCGGTGAGAGTCATCATCCCAAGCGCAACCACCCCTACTTCCGGTCTCAGCTGGACCGTGGCTGGATTCAACGATTCAACGTGGATGTCGGGAGCTACCGGAGTGGGATACGATCGGGTTTCCACCTACGATTCACACATCAGTCTCGATCTGGACGACACGATGGATGGCGAAAATACCTCGGCTTATCTCAGGCTCGAATTCAATCTCGACGATGCCTCAGTCTACGATGTTATGAGATTGAAAATGAAATATGACGACGGGTTCATCGCTTATCTCAATGGAGTTCCCATCGCTCAGGAAAATGCTCCCGGCAACCCAGTTTGGAATTCAGGTGCGACTGCCGGACATACCGACGGAGAAGCCGTCAATTTTGTCACATTTGAGGTCAACGGTCAGATTGGAAATCTCGTCGATGGAACAAATGTTCTCGCCGTCCACGGTTTGAATGACGGTATCGGAAGCTCCGATTTCCTCATCACTCCGGAACTTGAAGTGGGACAGTCAGCAGTCTCCGATGGACTCACTCTCACCGAATCAATGCTCATCACGGCTCGCACTCTCGATGGTTCAGATTGGAGCGCTCCGGCCGAGGCATACTTTCTCGTTGATACCGTTCCGGCCAACGCAAGCAACCTGGTGATCTCTGAGCTTCACTACCGTCCCGCCGATGTGGATGCCTCTGAAATGACAGCTGGATTCACGGATCGGGACGACTTTGAATTCCTCGAGCTCATGAACAGCGGAACCCAAACAATTGATCTCAGTGGTGTCAAATTCATCACTGGAATCACCTTCGATTTTGCCACCGCCGGACTGAGAACACTTGAGCCCGGAGCCCGCCTTTTGATCGTGAATGATCTCGCAGCATTCCAGGAACGATACGGAATGGCCTTCTCAAATCAAATTGCGGGCGAATACACTGGGAACCTCAGTAACGACGGTGAACTGATCACTATGGTCGATGCATCGGGCACCACCATTCATTCATTCACTTACAATGATCAATTGCCTTGGCCGGAAGGACCGGATGGCGATGGCTTCACTCTCGTTCTGATCGATCCATCTCAGCAGCCTGTTCTAGAACACGCGGCCCCCGCGAGCTGGCGTGCCAGCGGGACAGTGGGTGGCTCACCAGGTGAGTCCAATAGTAGCACCTATGAGTCTTGGAGAATCGCCAACGGACTCCCGATCCCCGAAATTGATCCTGATCCGGACAAAGACGAGCGCGACAACTTGCTCGAATATTTTGAAGGCACCGATCCAAATACTTCGGATTATTCCTTGGGTACTGTTAATGTTGAGACGTTGATTGTTGGCGGATTTGCTGACGAATACATCATCTTCCGTTTCCGTCGTAATCTTATGGCAGAGGATGTCACCATGATCCCCCAAGTTTCAGATGATCTTGAGAGCTGGTTACAAGGAGCAGCCAACATTGTCCTTCATGGTCGGGAACGACTCGATGATTTCCACGAGACTGTCATATTCCGTTCTACTGCTCCGTCAGGAAATCAGCGACTTAAGTTCGGAAGACTCCAATTGGAGCTGCAACGATAGAGGACACTTTCCTCAGCTCAAGAGTCTTCCAAGTCATCGGATAAAATCTCACCACGTCCCCGAGTTTCCTTGGAGCGATGAGGTGCGCTATGAAATTTCCGAAAGAAAAAGACCGTCATGCATTGGTGATGCATGACGGTCTGAATTGGAAAAGGTGGTGTCTAGAGACAATTAACGACGGCGTCGTAATAGTGCGAGTCCAGCAAGTCCGGCAAGAGTAATACTAGATGGCTCGGGAACTCCAGTCCAAGCAGCGGAGTGCGATGCGATCACTCCGTCACCTAGGGCGCTATCGAAGGTGGTGACTCGGGAGATGGTGCCGACCATTCCTTCAGTGAGGCCCGCGTTGTTCCCAAGGGATCCAAGACCAGTGGGCATTGCAAAGACTGCTCCAGCGATGCTGTCTGTCGGGACGCCATTGATTAAGACGTCCATTGTGCCGGTGGCATCTGTCCAGCGGTAAGTGAGGTGAGTATCGGCAGTCGGGGATGCGGCGCCAGGTGTCGTAAAGGTGTTGTCAGCAACTCCTGCCGTGGTGAAACCAAGCTGACCAGTGTCATCCCATTGCTCGTAACGTAGGCTGTTACCGGCATTCTCACCAACCGCCAAGAAGCCGTCTCGACCACCTGCAGCAGGATCTCCTGAAAGAATGAATTCAAAGGTGGCGTCGCCACTGATGGCTCCGAAGTCAAATGCCACGCTGTTGCTGCCATCGAGTATTGTGCTGGCTGCGGTAGTCCGGGAGACGAAGCCCGAGCCTGCGATACTGGCATCATAGTCAAGGAGGCCAGCTCCCTGAAGGGAACTCGTCGCTAACACCAAGACAGAGAGACCTGTCGCGAATCGTGTGTTTTTCATATTTTGATTATTGTTTAATTTATCTCGAGGAAGTGGGAGGCTTAAAATTTCTCACCAATTTCAACCCTTATTAAACGGTGTTATGGGGGATTGGAAAAGAAAAATATTAGCGTTTATGCGTGATGCTTTATTTTTTTTACGTTTTCGATTCCGTGCTGATGAGGTATTTTATCAGAATTAAACTAATGAATGACGTCCTTTTTACGATTTTTTTACTGGGGTTGCCATCAGTGATGGCTGCTCCATTGCCTTCTGGTGAGGTCATGCCGGTAGTGGGAAAGCTCGGAGTTAACACTCATTTTAGTGAATTGTCTCCCGAAGCGTCTGGTGTCGATTTCACCAATGCGTGGAAGGCACCCCGTGATTTCGAGAGAGCTTTGTCTCTCTCCTTTGGAGCAGGAGGGGTGGCGATTGGTGATTACGATGGCGATGGATTGCCCGACCTGTATTTGACGAGGCCCTTTGATGGTGGTCGACTCTATCGCAATCTGGGCGCCTTCAAATTTGAGGATGTCACGGAGGACTGCGGCTTGGGCGGTGAGGAATTTTGGCAAGCCTCACCGAGTCTTGCCGACATCGATGGGGACGGTGATCTGGACCTCTATGTCTGTGCTTTTAATGCTGCCAATCGATTGTATCTCAACGAGGGTGGCGTCTTTCGTGAGTGCGCCAAGGAAGCGGGGCTCAATTTTAAGGGATTCAGCGTCAATATGGCTTTTGCTGACTATGATCTGGATGGTGATCTGGATGGCTATCTACTTACAAATCGGCCGTTTTCTCCGGAGGATTCCTTGAGTGTGACAGATCGGGCAACTGCGAATCGGGTATACCGGCAGCTCAGAAAGGATGCCGAGGGAAATTTTGTCATGCCGGAGCATTTACGGGAAATTTTTGACCTGAAGTGGAACCCGGAAGGGCAAATGCAGATGTTTATCAAATCGGGGCAATACGATCATCTTTACCGCAATGACGGACCAAGCAAGGAGGGCGGGGTTCCCTATTTTACCGATGTAACATCAGCAGCAGGTCTGCGGGATAATGGCATGGGGCTTTCTGCCACTTGGTTTGATTTTGATGCTGACGGATTCCCTGACCTCTATGTTGCCAACGACTATTATGGAGCGGACCATCTCTACCGAAATTCAGGCGATGGAACCTTTGTCGAAGTGACCAAGGAGGCTTTGCCTCACACTCCTTGGTATTCCATGGGATCGAATTTTGCGGATCTGAACAATGACGGGTTGTTGGATTTCATGGGATCCGACATGATGGGAACCAGTCATTTTAGGCAGAAGATCGGAATGGGCGATATGAGCAGAAATGCCTGGTTTCTAGATCACGCCATGCCCAGGCAATACATGCGCAATGCCGTTTATGTGAATACCGGTTTGGGCCGTTTTATGGAGGCCGCGCAAATGACCGGTCTTGCCAAATCTGATTGGACATGGGCCTTGAAATTTGGTGATTTGGACAATGATGGCCATGTTGATTTGTTCATTGGGAATGGCATGACAGGTGATTTTTTTAACAGTGATATTACCCAGTCTCGAAGAAATGGAACTTATCTTTCCGATGGGGTGGATGAGGAAAGACCCGAGCCCAAAAGGGATACTAATCTGGCCTTCCGAAATCTGGGTGATCTGGAGTTTAAGAACGTCGGAGAGAGCTGGGGCTTAGACAAAGCCGCAGCGAGCTTTGGGGCCGCCATGGGGGATCTTGATGGCGATGGTGATCTTGATATTGTCGTCAATAATTTTGAGGACCCCTTAAGTATCTATCGAAATGATTCCTCGAACGGAAACCACCGAGTGAAGATCCGTCTGGCGGGGAAAAAGAACCGTTATGGGATTGGGGCAACATTAAAAGCCACGATGGAAGATGGCAGCATCCTGACCCGCTATCTCACTCTGTCGCGCGGATTTTATGCCTCGGACGAACCCATCGTTCACTTTGGATTGGGCGAGAATACGATCATCAACGAATTACAAATCGCATGGCCGGGTGGGGTCACGCAGAATTTTAAGGATGTTCAGGCAGATCGATTCTATACCATTACCGAACCCGCTAAAGGTGATTTAGTGGATGCCGGGAAGATCGTGCCTTTATACCTCGAAAAGGAAAGGGCTCCGGGCGGGAAGCATTTTGAGATAGTTTTCAACGATTTTGAACGTCAGCCGCTATTACCTTTCAAGCATTCGCAACTTGGGCCGGGGGTAGCGTGGGCGGATGTTGATGGAGATGGAGATGATGACCTATTTATGGGGGGAGGGCGTGGATTTTCCGGACGCTTGTATTTTAACGAAAAGGGAAAATTTGTCGATCGGACGCCGGTCTGTTTCACTGAGCATAAGGGTTGCGAGGATATGGCACCTTTGTTTGTCGATGTTGATGGCGATGGCGATCGGGATGTTTACCTCGTAAGTGGAGGGGTGGAATGTGAGCCTGCTGCTGCTGTTCTGGCTGACCGTTTATATTTGAATGACGGTAAAGGAGAGTTTGTCAAAGCTCCGCCGTCGGCACTCCCGCCGACGAAAGACAGTGGCAGTGTGGCTTGTGCCGCGGATTTTGATCGCGATGGGGACATCGATATTTTTGTCGGTGGTCGAGTCATTCCAGGCCGCTATCCTGAAGTTCCAACGAGCCATCTTCTGCTGAACGATGGGAAGGGCAATTTCGTCGAAGCTGCTTCTGAATCACTATCCCGAACCGGATTGGTCACGAGTGCCCTCTGGTCGGATGTTGATCAGGATGGCTGGATCGATCTTTTAGTGACCCATGAATGGGGGCCGGTGAAGGTATTTCAAAATCAGCAAGGTAAGTTGGTTGATACCACTAATGAGAGTGGCGTTGGGAATCTCCTTGGTTGGTGGAATAGCATTGCCGCAGGAGATGTTGATGCGGATGGTGACCTTGATTATGCCGTTGGAAACGTGGGACTGAATTCCAAGTATCATGCCTCGGAGGGGCATCCGGTTCTTCTCTACTACGGAGATATGGACGGGGCGGGGCGGCCCCGCATCGTGGAAGCTGAGTTTGAAGGGGAAACTCTTTATCCGGTGAGGGGGCGTAGTTGCTCTAGCAATGCCATGCCGGGATTAAAAAAGAAGTTTCCGACCTTCAAGGATTTCGCGATCGCTCCGCTGAATGATATTTACGGACAAGAGAAGCTCAAGGGATCCAAGAAACTGAGTGCCAATACCCTGGAATCAGGAATTTTGATCAATGTCACCAAGGAGGGCGGCGCTCCGAGATTTGAATTTCGTGAGCTCCCCCGGCTCGCGCAGATTTCCCCAATCTTTGGAATGGCTTTCACGCACATTGATGGAGACGCGTTTCCGGAGCTGTATGTCGTGCAGAATTTTTTCGGTCCCCAACGTGAAACTGGTCGAATGAACGGAGGAGTCAGCGTCCTCCTGAAAAATATCAATGGCAGCTTTGAGCCGGTTTGGCCGAATCGTAGTCATCTTCTTGTTGCCGGCGATGCCACGGCTTTGACGGTAGCTGATCTCAATAGCGACGGACTTCCTGATTTTCATGTGGCGGTGAATGCGGGAGTAGCAATGGCCTTTGAGGCGAATCCTCAGCACTATACAAATGAACAGATTCTTTGTCTTAAGCTCAAAGGGCGAGACGGGAATCCCGATGCCTCGGGCGCTCGTGTTACGGTTTCTGGAAAAGTGTCCCTCACCCAGCAAGTGAGCACAGGTGGTGGGTATCTATCTCAATCATCTCCCCGTCTGTATTTCCCTATCGGTTCGTCGAAGCCTGAGGCCATCGAGATTCAAGTTCAGTGGCCCACTGGAAAAATCGTAAAATTGCTCTTGGGTGATTTGGAGAGAACTGAGGATGTCTACGTGATTGAAGAGCAATCTCGCTGAAGGCGCTTGATTAAATTCTCTCGTAAAACTTGGCGGGTTTTGCGGAGGTAGCTTTCGATAAGCTTGAGCCGAGGCGCGCAGTGACTGGCTCGGATCGAACCCGAGTTGGGTCGTAGAGCTAAATCTCAGGGAAACTGTTGCGCCTTGACTGCGCCTGCTCCGAATTTTGGGGGGAATTAAGGGGTTTGCGATTTCTCGTAACCCCTTGAAAAAGAATGGAGCGGGTGAAGAGATTCGAACTCTCGACATCGACCTTGGCAAGGTCGCGCTCTACCACTGAGCTACACCCGCATTACGTTGCTTCGAAAAGCTGCGTTGCGAAGCACTCTTTGCCATTGTGGTCGATTTGTCGCAAGATTTTTTTACGACGTTTTTTCGCCGCGCCTCTAGCAGAAAAGTTCATTTGATTGCATAATTGTTAATTCTCATTAAGTAAGTGGTGATTTGATTTACAGGACCTTATTGTGAGTTCTTGCCGTTTTTTTAAGTCAAAAAAGCATAAGAAACCTCAGGATTGCCTCGTTTTTGATAAAAAATGTCAGTTCTGTGGCAAGGGAGATAAAGAATTATTAAGCGAGAACCTAAGCGCCCTTTTTACTTTTGATCCACTCATGGGGAGGCGAGCTTCGTTGAGATTTCCTAGTAATTTTATGCGATGTATCCAATGCGGCTCACTTGACGACAAGGTCGTGGACTCCCGGAGTTCCAAGGATGGGACCTCGATTCGTCGCCGCCGGGAATGCCTCAATTGTGGCTCTCGATTTACGACATACGAGCAAGTAGAGCGGACCGAGCTTCGGGTCATCAAGGCGGATGGGTCTCGTGAGGTGATCAACCGCGAGAAGCTCTTTCGTGGTCTTGTGAAAGCCTGTGAGAAACGGAAGGTCTCGATGGATCGGATTGGCCGCGCCGTTGATGAAATTCTTTCCGAACTCCATAAGGATCACCAACTTGAGGTTCCTTCCCGCGCGATTGGGGCCAAGGTGATGGACAAGCTTCATGCCATCGATCCGGTGGCCTACGTGCGTTATGTGTCGGTTTATCGCTCCTTCGAGGATGTCGGTGAATTCATTCGGGAAATTCAAGCCCTTGAAAACCGCTCTCGCAGCGATGTCTTCCAGCGGAAGTTCTTTAAATAATCCATGATCTGCCTCGTCGGAAATCTCCCGGTTTTGCAAGTCGGTCGCCATCAGGTGATCGGCTATGGCACCGAGTGGATTGATGAGGCACTGAGCCGGGCGGCGGATCGATGCAATCGCGATGACTTTCCTTTCATCGACGATATTCGCAATGGGGTTTTGCACTACTTGGAGCATCGTTGTCCGCTGCGGGTGCTTCCGCTGAGTGATCTTTTCGAAAGGATGGAAAGCATGCTGCTAAAGATCGGCTGCGATGCGATCGCTCTCCAGCTGAAACCGATTGCGCCGCCGGTGACGATTTCTTTGGTTCGTTTCGCAAGAGAATCGGGGAATGGATTCGAGTTGGCCTTTTTCTGTCTCCTGACTGAGGACCTTCATGACCTTTCTGAGCAGGGGGCTGAGAGCATCACCTTCAAAGATATTGAAGAGAGCGCGATGATTCTTCGTGGGAAGAAAAGCTTTACGAAAGACTGCGAGAAGCTCGCGATCGAAATCCGGGATTTCTTGAAGAATTTTAACAAGGACCACGGCATTGCCGAACGCCAACTTCATTTGAGTGTGGAAAAATGAGTGAGAAGACCCTTTTTGAAAAGATTATTGCCGGTGAGATTCCGTCGGAGGTGGTTTACGAAGACGCTTTGTGCTTCTGCTTTCGCGACATCTCGCCACAAGCTCCGGTGCATCTTCTTCTGATTCCAAAGAAGCCGATTCCCCGGATCGCGGAGGCGACAGCAGAGGATCTCGAACTACTGGGTCACATGATGACGAAGGTTGGCGAGATTTCGCGGGCGGAAGGCTTTGCAGAAGAGGGATTCCGGACGGTTATCAATAACGGCACCCATGGGGGAGAGGCGGTGCCTCATCTTCATTTGCATATCTTGGCAGGCCGTCAGCTGCAGTGGCCTCCGGGTTAGGTTAGGGGCGGGTAAGACAGGCAGGATGCCTATCCTACGGTTTTTTGGTCGAGGAAGTAGTCGATGAGCGCTTCCCTTGTGTTGATGGGGAGAAGTTTCGATTTGCTCGCTTTTTCGGACATCATTTCGCGGAGCTTCATGAGTTTACGGCCACCGGACTGGCTGTCGTAGCTATTGAAAAGGATGCGATAGCGCTTGTCGTTTTCTAGTTCCGCTTCTGGAAGGCCGTAGAGGGAGCGGTCGCTGTATCGGTCCTCTTTGGCCTCTGCGATTACTTCCTTGATTTGCGCTCCGGTGAGCGAGGCGTGCACGATCCAGTTTTCGTAAGGCAACCACTTCCACGCGTCTTCGATTGTTTTGATACCGGGTTGGACGTCGCTGGTGCCAAAGGTGCCGTGGAAGATGAGGTCGGCTTCGCCATCGTGTTTCCTGGCCGAGGTGAGGAAGGACTTACAAAGGAGCTCCCAGTAAGGACTCGTTCTTCCGCGGGCGCTGATGGGGGATTTTACTTCTCCGATGACAACCTTGCGACGCTCTTCGGCATTCGTAACCGCTTCCTTGGAGCATTCGAGAATGAGGGGGTCGAGGGCCAGGCGATCGTCCATGAGGACGGTCCAGGCATTTCGTTTTATGAGTTTGCGTGATTCGAGGTCGAAGCTGAGGTCGACGCGGCCGCAGTTGATGCCGTAGTAGTTTGCCTGGGTGCAGAGGACATTCGACGAGTACCACGAAGGCCGGTCTTGATGCGTATGGCCTCCGATGTAGATGTCAACACCAGGCACCTTTTCTAAGAGATCTTGCACGGGGTTGGCGTAGTCATCGGCGCGCTTCCAGCCCATGTGGCCGAGGCAGACGACGGCGTCGACTTTTTCCGCACGGAGTTCTTTGACGCTTTGCTTGAGTGAGTCGAGAGGGGAGGTGACGCTAAATTCCTTGAGGAGTTCGGGGCGGGACCAGTAGGGGATGCCGGGAGTGACAAGCCCGACGAGTCCGACTTTAAATCCACCGACTTCCTTGATGACCCAAGGGGCAAGTTTAGAAAAGGGGTTACCGCTGATCTTGCCGGCGGGCTTTTGATCGATGGTGACGTTTCCGGTGATGACCGGCATCTTGGAGCGTTCGACGGCTCCGGAGAGGACATCGAGGCCCCAGTCGAATTCGTGATTTCCGAGGACCCAGCCGTCGTAGTTGAGCTTATTGAAGGCGTCGATCATGACGGCACCTTTCGTTTGATAGCCCGCGATGGTGCCTTGGTAGACGTCGCCGATATCGAGCAGCAAATTATCCGGGCTATCTTTTCGCCACTTGCGGATCTGGGTGGCGCATCGTGCGAGGCCGCCGAGGTCTCCGATGCCATCGTAAGTCTCGGTCGGAAGGATGTGCCCGTGGAGATCGGTGGTGTGGAAAAGGGAGATCGTCTTGAGTGAGCGATGGTCGGCGCCAAAGACGGGATGGGCCATCCAAGCGGCGGCTCCAGTGAGGAATCCTCGGCGCGTATTCATGTTCATTCGGATAAGTCTACGCGGACTAGTTCTTTATCATTGCGCATGAAGACGCTTTTCTCAGCGAAGGCCGGAGCGCTCCAGACAACGGGACGGCCGAAGGCTTCGTTGGTGGGCTCGAGAATGTGCTGACGACCGAGCTCCTTGTATCCTTCTTTGTTGAGTTTTGCCAAAATGAGATTGCCGCCTTCGTTCACGATCCAGAATTGCTCGTTTCCAGCGTGATGGGTGAGGTAGACCGTGCCGTGTCGACCGCTGGTGCGGTGTTCCTTTTCGACGACTGGCTCCTCTGTTTGCCAGAAACGTTTTCCATCTTCGAGGTTCGCTGCGACGAGACAGTTTGAGGAAATATCGGAGCCATAAATGACGCCATCGACAATGATGGGGGTGCTGTTGCAGCTGTAGAGTGCGGTTTTCGGTTTGCCCTTCCACGCGAATTTTGCGGTAGGTTGATCTTTGCCCAATTCGATGAGGGCTCCGATTCGCCCGATGCCGCTGGCGAACATCTTATTTCCCGACAATTGAGGGGTGATGACGGCCATGCCGTAGTTTGGCTTGAGGGGGAGGGCCCAGTAGAGATCTCCGGTTGAGGGGTTGAGTCCATTGATCGACTTAGTGTGCCAGATGATGAGTTGGTCCGTGCCACCGGCTTGGATGATCGAGGGAGGGCTGTAGCCTTGATTTTCAGCATTGAGAGACTTCCATTTGACCTTGCCAGTCTTGGCATCGAAGGCGACGGCGGTGCTTCCTTCGCCGCCGACGAGGCAGTAGAGGGTGCCGTCTTTTACAAGGGGGTGAGCTGAAAATCCCCAGATGGGAAGGGGGGCGCCGAAGTCTTTCTGGAAGTCCCTTTTCCAAAGGAGCTTTCCTGATTGGGCATCGAGGCAGCTAAGATGGCCCATCGCTCCCAGGAAATAGACACGTCCGTCGGCCACCGTAGGAGTGGAGCGAGGTCCGCCGGGATAGGAGAGAAGATAATCGAGAGGCTGCTCGTAGACCCATTTTTCTTTACCGGTGTTTACGTCGAGTGCCCGGAGACGTTCTGAACCCTTCCAAGCCACTGCCTTGCCGGGGTTGTTGATGAGCTCGCCTTTGGTGCGGACATACTCGGGGAGGAAAACGAGCCCCTCGGCCACCGAAGGTCCACTGTAGCCCCAACCCACTGGGGTGCGCCAAAGGACCTTTGCCCCTTTTTTCGGGAGATCTTTTCGGATTCCAAGTTCCCGCCAGGTGCTATCGGCCTTTTCACCCATCCAGCGTGGCCAGTCGTCAGCCAATGCGGTGGCGATTAATGCAAGAGTCAAAAAGGCAATTTTCCTCATGCCACCAACTTGATTGGCTTCACGGGTTTGTCAAACTTGCACGGAGAGACAAATTCACTATTTTGAAACCAATCAGCCAAAGGCGGACTGCCCGCAACCCGCTTCATCTGACAGCCTTTGTCTTTTCAGCATCTTTGTTGAAGGAATCCTATCTGAATCGGCAGATCATTTATACCTTTGACAGACGTCTAATCGAGAAGTCTGGTGGTATCGGTTACCAACCGGAATAGGGCATCAATCCCGCTCCTTTTTTCGATTCTTTCTTCCCGTTCGACGTCCCAAGGTGAGAAAAAGACAAAAATTAGGGGGATTTCGTTAAAAACATGACTCTTTCTGCTATTGAGAGAGCCAAAATTCCAAAATTGGCGATTTATTTTGTCAGACAGGCAATTTCCATACGTATTAATTCCAGACACACTATGAAGCGAATTCTAGCCTTGGCTCTCCTAGCCTCACCTCTTCACGCTGCTCACCCCGGCGAAATCCACTACAAAACTCTTTGCATTGCCTGTCATGGCCCTGACGGAAAGGGAGTTGGCGAAGGTGCCAATAAATTTCCCCCGGTTTACAAAAGTGATTGGGTCAAAGGGGACGCTCGCCGCACGATTCAGCTCGTGCTTCACGGGCTTGCCGGAAAAATTGTGGTAAATGGTAAGGGCTACAATCTCGTCATGCCTCCTCACGGAGGATCGATGACGGATCAACAGATCGCCGATGTCACTTCCTACGTCCGTGCGAATTTTGGAAATAAAGAATCGGCTGTTACGCTGGCGATGGTCAAGAAGGAGCGGGCGCAGAAAGACAATCCCAAGCTTCCTTTGATGTGGAATCCCAAGAAGCTGCTTAAAAAATACCCCCTTGCGAAACGGGCCAAGAAGCCTGCGATTAACGATCTTCTTTCCTACATCCACCATGGCGAATTCAAGTCGCTCGCCGATCTCCGCGCTTCCAAACCCAAAAATGCCGAGGAGGAACAAGCCGGGCTTATTTCTCTCAAACACGCGGATCGTAGGGATAAGTTCGGACTCGTTTGGGAAGGCTGGCTCGACGTGCCAAAGGATGGCTCCTACGAGTTCAGCTATGACACTGATGACGGCGGTGCCCTTTCGATCAACGGAAAAGAAATCATCACCCGTGATCGCATTGGGCCTGCGGGCAAGCCCAGTAAGAAGAAGATTGCGCTCAAGAAGGGCCGGGCTCAAATCAAGATCGAGTACTTTGAATATCTTGGTGAGGAAGAGATTTCTCTGATCTGGAATGGCCCGGGAGTGAAAAATGTTGCTCTTTCTGAGGGCGCGAAAAAGCAGAAATCTTCCAATCCCACAATGCTGCTCGCGGCACCGGCTGGCGAGGCCACGATTTACCGGAACTTCATCGAGGGGACTGATCCCCGTGGCATCGGCGTGGGATACTTCGAGGGCGTCAACCTCGCCTTTAGTGGTGACTCCATGAGCGTCGACATGCTCTGGACGGGCAACTTTATCGATGCCGGACGTCACTGGGTCAACCGGGGTCAGGGCTTCCAGCCACCCGCCGGAGACGATGTCGTCACCGTCAATCGCGGATTCGCTTTCGCAAAATTAGGAAGTCAGACCGAACCCTGGCCCTCCAAGGTAAGCGATTCTTTCAAGCCAGTATTTAAGGGCTATCAGCTCAATAAGGCCCAGCAACCTACCTTCGGGTATCAGTTTGGCGACATTGAGATTCAGGATCAGCCCCTTCCTGATGCCTCTGGAACGAGCGTTATCCGCACCATCACGATCGAGGTTCCCGAGTCGGCCAAGAGCGCCGAGGCTTTGTACTTCCGGGCGCTTAGCGGAGCAGCCGTCGCAGTTCAAGGCGAGCGTAAGTTTACCTTTAAGGAGCTTAGCGTAGCGGTTCCCTCCTCAGAGTATCCGCCTTTCGTGAGGGAAAATGAACTTCTCATTCCTATTCCTTTAACCACGGGAACCCACACCATTCAGATCCAATATTCCTGGAACTAATCACACTTACCTTTTTCTCAGAATGAAATCATTTTTGACTCTCTCCCTCCTCGCCGTATCGGCAGCCGTTGCTGACGAACGACAGCCCGAATTCTACCTCCGCGAGGAAATCCCGATGCCCGAGGGCGAAGTCCTCGAACTCGGATCCATCGCGATAATGCCCGATAAAAAAGTTGCCGTGAGTTCACGCCGCGGCGATATCTGGGTCTGCGAAGGTGCCTATGACGCGGACCTTTCCAAAGTGAAGTGGACCCTGTTTGCCCGTGGACTCCACGAGCCTCTCGGAATGTTTTACAAGGACGGTTCGCTGTTCACCACCTCTCGTCCCGAGATCACCAAGATGACCGATACCGATGGTGACGGACGCGCTGACCTCTTCAAAACGGTGACGCAATATTGGGGTATTGATGGCAACTATCACGAATACAACTTCGGCTCTGATCCCGATAAGGACGGCAACGTCTGGGTCGTACAGTGTCTTACTGGTTCCGGCGGCGCGAGTGACAAGTCCCCTTGGCGTGGCTGGTGTTTCCGCTACGGCCTCGACGGCAAGGTCATTCCCACTTGCCCGGGCATCCGCTCTCCTGGTGGCATCGGCTTTAACCAAGCGGGCGACGCCTTTTACACCGATAATCAGGGTCTCTGGAACGGTTCATCTTCACTGAAATGGCTAAAGCCCGGCGGCTTCATGGGAAATCCTACTGGCAATGTTTACGCGCCCATTCTCAATCTCGAAGAACCACCGAACCCCACGACTGGTTCCCGCATGGTCACCGAGAGTGATAAGGATCCCCGCATCATCCCGCCCGCCATCATTCTTCCTCACGGAAAAGTGGGCCAGTCGCCGACCGCTGTTATTTACGATAGCGCTGAAGGGAAATTTGGCCCCTTCAAGGGACAAGTTCTCGTCGGCGAGCAGACTCACTCCCAAGTTCAGCGCGTCTATCTTGAAAAGGTCAAAGGCCTTTACCAAGGTGCCGTTTGGAAATTTTTGGAAGACTTCCGCTGCGGAGTCATTCCCGCCCGCATGGGTGAGGATGCCACTCTCTTTGTGGGAGGATCAAATCGAGGTTGGGCCGCTCGAGGTGGAAAAAACTTCACTTTCGAGCGCGTTCGCTGGACTGGGAAAAAGCCCTTCGAAATGCATGAAATGCATGTCAAGAAAGATGGTTTCGTCATCACCTTCACTGAGCCGGTTGATAAGGCGAGTGCCTCAGATCCCAAATCTTACAAGGCCGCCGCTTGGACCTATATTTATCAAAAGGGCTACGGTAGCCCCGAGGTCGACCCGGCCACTCCTGTTGTGGAAAAGGCCACCGTTTCCTCCGATGGAAAATCGGTTTACCTTAAAGTCTCCGGTCGCGTCCGTGGTCACGTCCACCACTTCAATCTTGCGAAGGTGAAGTCATCCAAAGGCGACAGCCTCTGGCATCCCGACGTCTACTACACTCTCAACGAGATTCCTGACTAGGTCGGTTCTCAGCTTCTTCAGTGTGCGCACTCGGTTCTGCTCTTTTGGATGTCGGGTGGCGCTGTTTTCTTCCATCGGCACTTCTAATGCCAAGTAGTGTTTCAAAAGAGCCGAATACCGGAGTGATTTCTTGAAAGGGGAAGGCGGGACGAAGGCGTGGTGCGGGTGAAATGCCCTTGGGTGCACCACTACTGAGGATCAACGCTGCCATTTCGAGAAAGCGCCCAGCTCTTGATTCTAAGGCGCAGCGCTATTTTCTAACTATTTAAAAACATCTTTCGTCTCTTTTGAAATGCGGAGTGGTAAAGCTCACCACATGACTTTCACCCTAATCTTAATCACCGCATTCACGACAACAACTGCTGCTAGCATTGGTGAAGACATTGCGACGGACGGCAAGAGTAAGCTTCCCAACGGTGAGGGCATCGCAGCTAAGTTCAAAGCTGATACAGGCATCCACAAGCACGAGTCGGTCATCTACGCGAACGGGTTCGAAGCGCAGGGCGATTGGAAAAAACTCTGGGACGAGACCCGCGACAAGGACGGGCAGGTGCTCTCGCTCGTCTCACCTCCTGGTGGTGACCCGGAGCTTGGTAAGCATTGCCTGCAAGCCAAAGCCACTCTCGGTCACGACACTGGCGGTGGTGCCACGAAGTGGTTCGAGTCCAGCGAGACGCTCTTCATCCGCTTCTACGCGCGCTTTGATGAAAAATGCGACTACATCCACCACTTCGCCACTCTGCGTGCCAACAAGGGCCTCCAAGGCCGCGATCGTTGGAGCGGCTTCGGCGGAGCGGGCCTAAAGCCGAAGGGCGACGAGCGATTTTCGACCGCTCTCGAACCTTGGGGCAACTGGGGAAAAAGCCCGCCCCCGGGGAAGTGGAATTTCTATAGCTATTGGCACGAGATGAAACCCGCGCCCGATCAGAAATACTGGGGCAATCAATTCAAGCCAGAAGGCCATCCGAACATCGCAAAAGGCAAATGGATCTGCTGCGAATTCATGCTCAAGCACAACTCTCCTGGCGTGCGCGACGGCGAGCAAGCATACTGGATCGATGGCCGGCTTCGCGGGCACTGGCGCGGCATCAACTGGCGGAAGACACCCAGCCTCATGGCCAACGCCTTCACTCTGGAGAGCTACATCACCGACCGCTGGACCAAGAATAAGATCAACATCGTCCAGTTCGACAACATCGTCATCGCCAAGGAGTACATCGGGCCGTCCAGGTAATAACAACTCCCGAACTAAGCTGGTAAAATGGGAGATTTTCCTGACTTGATCATGGGAGAGGTGGAGAGGGCCATTCTCGCGGATCAATTTTCCCGATTGCAAGAAGGAGCTCGCCCCTTTTTCAAGAACAACGCCGACGACGTGAACGACGATTTACAAGTGAGCACGAGATGGAACGAAACCGAGCTTGAGACGACGGATAATTGCCTCGATGACTTGCCCTTGGCCCTTGGCCAAAAGAGGGAATTTGACCTTGAAGGATTTCAGCTCCCAGAAATCCGAATGAACACTAGACCGCATTGGGTTGTGAGCCTCAGATCTTCTTCACGAACTGTGATTTCAGTTTCATAGGGCCGATGCCGTCGACTTTACAGTCGATGTCGTGATCGGCTCCAGGAGAAATGCGGATGTTCTTCACCTTGGTGCCGATCTTGAGAGTGGTCGAGGTGCCTTTGACTTTCAGGTCCTTGGTGAGCTGCACGGAGTCTCCATTTTGAAGTTCGTTTCCGTGGGCATCGCGCATGATGGCCGCTTCTGCTTCAGCGGCCGCTTCCTCGGCGGACCATTCATGGCCACAGTCGGGGCAGGCAAAGAGAGGGCCGTTTTCGTAGGTGTAGTCAGACTGGCACTCGGGGCAGGAAGGGATCTCGCTCATTGCCCTCATCTAAGCGCTAGAATGTTCGAGGAAAAAGGCCTATTTACCCGGATTTAAATTATAGCATCCTGAAAATGAAACACCTCCCGACACCGCAGGCATCGAGGGGTGGTTGAACAGACAACAAACAACATCTGGATAGCTGAGGAATCAGTCATCCACACGCAGGAGCAAGCGCCTCAAAGGAGAGTTTTTACCAGTAAATTTCCCTTGGGATTTAAGGTTATAAAAAATACACCTATCGAGAGGGACTGAGCGAGTCGCTGATCGCTTAATTTTCTCTCCCAAAGAGAATTGAGAAAAGAACGGGGTCCTTTTTGGTAAGAGAATCATGCGAGGATGTGTTTCACAACTTTTCCGTGCACGTCGGTGAGTCGGAAACGTCGGCCCTGGAACTTGTAGCTCAGGATTTCGTGATCGATTCCGAGCTGATTGAGAATGGTGGCCTGAAGGTCGTGCACGTGGATGGCATCCTTATGGTAGTGATGTTTGCTGGCGTGGACCGGGTTGCCATCGGCATCGACGATTTTGGCGCCGTATTTGTTGGTGTGGCCCACGGTGATTCCGCCCTTGATACCACCGCCTGCCATCCACATTGAAAAGCAGTCCTGATGATGATCGCGGCCGTAGTTGGTCTTGGTGAGCGTGCCTTGGGAATAGGCGGTGCGTCCAAATTCTCCGCCCCAGATGACGAGGGTGTCTTCGAGGAGGCCACGCTGTTTCAGGTCCATGACGAGTGCCGCGGAGCTTTGGTCGGTTTTCTTGGTGCGATCCTTCATCGAGCCGGGGAGCCCGCCGTGCGCGTCCCAGCCCTGATGGTAAAGTTGGATAAATTGCACCCCGCGTTCGGTGAGACGACGTGCTTGCAGGCAGTTCGCGGCGTAGGTGCCGGGCTCCTTGGCGTCTTCACCGTAGAGGTCCCAAGTGGATTGAGGCTCGTCTGAAGTGTCGGAGACTTCTGGGACACTGGCCTGCATGCGGTAGGCCATTTCATACTGAGCGATGCGGGATTCGATCTCGGGATCGAGTTCCTTTTCGTAAGCCTCACGGTTGAGCTCGTTGAGTTTGTTAAGCATCGAGCGTCGGCCTTGTCGGCTAACTCCCTCGGGATTCGAGAGATAGAGGACGCGGTCTTTTCCGGACAGGAACTGCATGCCTTGGTGACGGGAATCGAGGAAGCCGGAGCCCCACAAGCGGGAGTAGAGCGGTTGGCCTCCGCCATTTTTACTCACCATCACGATGAAGTTCGGGAGGTCGGCGTTATCGGTTCCCAGGCCGTAGGAAAGCCAGGAGCCGATAGAGGGCCGGCCGGCGATCTGCGCGCCTGTCTGAATGAAGGTGATCGCGGGATCGTGATTGATGGCGTCGGTGTAGACGTTCCGCATGATGCAGATGTCATCGGCGATCTTGTGATGCCAGGGGATGAAGTCGCTCATCTCCTGGCCGCTCTTTCCATGGCGATTGAACTCGGTGCAGACTGAGCCGGCCATCGGGATGGAGGCTTGGTGAGATGACATTCCTGTTTCCCGTCCTCGTTCCGATGTCGGAAGCTCGACGCCGTGATTTTCACGGAGATAGGGCTTATTGTCGAAGAGCTCGAATTGAGAAGGTCCTCCCGACTGGAAGAGGTAGATGACGCGCTTTGCTTTTGGTTTCGTCTTCGGCCCGCCGAGAACGCCATTGACGTCGTTGTCGGACGCTTTTGCCATCATCGAGGCAAGGGCCATGCCACCGATCCCTGTGGTGGATTGCTTGAAAAAATGGCGTCGGTTGACGGCGAAGGGGTCGAGGGGTGGCAAGCTCATTAGCTGGGAAATCGTATTTCAAGATACGGGGAAAGCGAGGGGAGTTTTACAGGAAATTCGGGGGTGGAAGGGTGTTGGGAGGACGATGGCTGCCAGTGAGTCAATCGATAAAATGATTCCATGTTCATCTTTTTAAGAGATGAGCTTCACTGCTCCTCTTCACCGGGGTGACTTCTTTGATTCAGTCTCTGCACGGGTGCCCAGTGTGATCGGTGCCGTGATCAAGCGGCGTTTTTTGCCGCAGCGAGGGCGGCTGGGGTCAGTTCGCCGGCCCGCTCGATCATCAAGGGATCTCGCTGGGGCTTCGATGACTACTACGAGGTCGGCTTCAGGGCGTTACGAAGAACTTATTTGGACTTCCTATATGGGAAATCATGGTTCTGCTGGTGGGGTGTGGTATGATTCATGGAAGCACGAATTTGTCTTTTATCACTCTGTATGGTGATTTCCGCGCTCTGACGTTATCTAATAAAAAGAGTCCATCATGTTTCATCATATTGCCACCGCTTGCGCACTTGCGCTGTTTTTACTCGTAATTCCCGCCTTCGGTGAGGACCAGCCACCGAATGTGATTCTAATCATGGTTGATGATTTGGGTTACCATGATCTTGGCTGCTATGGCCATCCCGCAATCAAGACACCTGTTCTAGATCAACTGGCTAAAGATGGCATCAGGCTGACGAGCTTTTACTCAGGTGCCACCGTTTGTACTCCCTCGCGCATGGCTCTGCTGACCGGCGCTTACCCAACACGCCTTGGTTGGACCAAGGGAGTGATTGGTCACAAGATGGGCAAGGATGAAGGACTCAGTCCTAAAGCGCTGACGATCGCGGAGATCTTCAAAAACAAGGGTTATGAGACCGGACTGATGGGAAAATGGCATCTCGGGGACCTTCCGAAGTATCAGCCTCAGCAACAAGGATTTGACCAGAGCTATTATATCAAAAAGAGCAATAACCAGACAAAGAAGCTTTGGCGTGGTGATGAGCTCATTGAAGATCCCTTTGAAAATCGCTTGCTCACGCAGAAGTTTACCCACGAGGCCATTCGTTTCATCAAAGAGAAGAAGGAGAAACCTTTCTTTCTCTATCTCCCCTATACGGCTCCGCATTTCCCTGTCGAGGCGCACCCGAAGTGGAAGGGGAGATCCGGTTTTGGAGCGTATGGAGATGTCGTCGAAGAACTGGATTATCGCATTGGCGAGATCTTGACAACTTTGGCGATGGAGAAACTCGATCAGAAAACAATTGTTATCTTTTTATCCGACAATGGTCCTCAGGGAGGGCAGAAGGCTCAGGCGAAGCCGTTTCGCGGAATGAAGTGGGATTCCCTCGAGGGCGGCACACGGGTGCCTTGTATTCTCCGCTTTCCAGGTGTCATCCCTGCCGGACAAGAGAGTGAGGCACTTATTGCTGCGATTGATCTTCTGCCCAGTCTGATTCAGGCATGCGGCCTTGATCTGAAGACGATTGCCAAAGGTAGCCCTACCCGTGATGGGATGAATGTCTGGGATACTCTCATCGGCAAGAAAGACGCCCCTCATCCGCGGAAGGATTTGCTCTACTGGCATGGGTTAAAAGGTTTTCACGCGATCCGCGTGGGTCATTGGAAGCTGTTTCTGGACGGCAAGGATGCGCAACTGCCAAAAGAAAAAGGCGGGCCGATTCTATTCAATCTAGTCGATGATCCCTATGAAATAACCGACCTGAGCGCTCATTACCCAGAAAGGGTTCAGGAGATGCAAGAGCTTGCCAAGAAGCGTCTGGTTGACATCAACAAGAGTGTCATTCCTCTCGGAAAATAGGATGCCATTGCTCATCCTTAAGGGACCTAGAACTCGAGGAGTTACTATTTCGGTATCGGAAACCACCAGAAATACGGGAAGCCTGCGGAATGGATTCGCACTCAGGGAAAGCGCATTGTCAAATTCGAGGTGAAAGATTGGGAAGGGAAGGTGGGCTTTTCTAAAATCGGTGCAGGCGATGTCGATTGGCCGGAGGTCCGCAAGGCCGTGGCCGAGATCGGTTTCGCCGGATGGGCCACTGCTGAAGTCTGAGGAGGAAACAAGGAGAGAGTCGCCGAAGTCCTCGCCAATATGCAGAAGCACCCTCTCGGCAAAGCGGAGTGACTGTTGAACGTGGGTCTCCCAAAACCAGACTGGATCCAGCTCAGACAAGAATTCCCGTCTGATCCGCTCTCCAAGAAGGAATGAGTGCGTTAAAAAACTTTCAAAATATCATCATCGGCTCGGTTGTCGCAGCAGGCATTGCATTGGGAGGGTTTTTTATCTCGAAGACCCTCTACAACGCGAAGGTGGCACTCAATACGGCCGAGGCCAAAGGATTGGCGGAACGGCGGGTGCAGGCGGACCGAGCGAACTGGAGCATTGGTTTTTCCGTGAGTGGAAAGAGCCGGGATGAAGTGCCCGAACTCTATCGCAAGGCGGAAGGGATTCAGGAGCGACTGAAGTCGATTCTGAAAGAAAGCGGCTTTGAGGATGGGGAAATTAAAGTGGGAATTATCGATTACGGCTCACGTCAGTATCGGAACGAGGACCAGATTTTGACGGATGAGGATCATTTCCTGAATGGTACTATCAGCGTGGAGACCGATAAGGTCGCGGCGGTGGCTCCGGCACGTGGGGTGGTGAATAAGCTCATCTCCGAGGGCATCAGCATTACCAATCGGACTCCCAAATACAGCTTTACCGGACTCAATGAGATCAAGCCGGAAATGCTCCGGGAAGCGACGAAGAATGCTCGCATTGCTGCTAATGAATTTGCCTCGAATGCCCAGGTCGAAGTCGGCGGGATCCGCACGGCCCGCCAAGGGAGCTTTTTCATCCGGGATGCCGGAAGTGAATCGAGTGATTCTCACAAGATCGAGAAGGACGTGCGCGTCGTGACAACGATTACCTTTTTCTTAACGGACTGAACACCTCGACGTTCATGACACTGAGAAGGCCGGGCAGGAAACTGTCCGGCTTTCCTATCTCAAGAGAGGGTTTTAGGAGGGGAGCTCGAGGCTAAAGACTTCGGATCCTAGAATCTTTTAGGTTGGTTAACTTTTGAGTGAAAGGAGCGGGGGCGCTTGTCTCGAACATTTCAGATGGGGGCGAGACGCCCCCGCTCCTTTGCCAAGGCGACGGCGAGACATGTGCCCCGGCTCCTTTGCACGAAAAAGCCGGACGGTTTCCCGTCCGGCTTGTTTAGAATTTCCGCGAAGCGGTCGACTACATCATGCCGCCCATGCCGCCGTGGTCGTGACCGTGGTCGCCACCGCCGCCTGCAGCTTCTGGCTCAGGGAGGTCCGTGATGAGGGCCTCGGTGGTGAGGAGGAGTCCGGAGATGGACGCTGCGTTCTGGAGTGCAGAACGAGTGACCTTCGTGGGATCCACAACACCAGCTTCGATGAGGTCGACGTATTCTCCGGTGGCCACGTTGTAGCCAGTATTTCCGGATGAGTTACGAACCTTCTCGACGATGAGCGCTCCTTCGAGACCTGCATTGGCAGCAAGCTGACGGAGAGGAGACTCGATCGCCGAGGCGATAAGGAGTGCCCCAGTAGCTTCGTCACCTACGAGTCCGAGGTCACCTACGCCAGCTTGGGCGCGGATGAGTGCGGTTCCACCTCCTGGGACGATGCCTTCTTCGACAGCGGCGCGGGTGGCGTGAAGGGCGTCTTCAACGCGGGCCTTCTTCTCTTTCATCTCGGTCTCGGTAGCAGCACCAACGTTGATGACAGCAACTCCACCAGCAAGCTTCGCAAGACGCTCCTGGAGCTTCTCACGATCGTAGTCAGAGGAGGTGTCCTCGATCTGCTTACGAATCTGGTTCACGCGGCCAGAGATGGCCTCGGATCCGCCACCGCCTTCGACGATGGTGGTGTCATCTTTTGTGATGGTGGTGCGCTTGGCTTCGCCAAGGTCTTCGAGCTCGATGTTCTCAAGCTTGATACCGAGGTCCTCGGTGATGCATCGACCACCGGTGAGGATGGCAAGGTCTTCGAGCATGGCCTTACGACGATCTCCGAATCCTGGTGCTTTCACCGCTGCGATGTTGAGGGTTCCGCGGAGCTTGTTCACTACGAGAGCGGCAAGTGCTTCACCTTCGACGTCCTCAGCAATGATGAGGAGAGGACGACCGGTTTTGGCGATCTTTTCGAGGATCGGAAGGAGGTCCTTGAGATTGGAAACCTTCTTTTCGTTGATGAGGATGTAGGCGTTCTCGAGGTTCGCTTCCATGGTGTCGGGATCGGTGACGAAGTAAGGGGAGAGGTATCCTTTGTCGAACTGCATTCCTTCGACAACGTCGAGGGTGGTTTCGATTCCTTTGGCTTCTTCAACGGTGATGGTTCCGTCTTTACCAACCTTATCCATGGCTTCGGCGATGATGTTGCCGATTTCCACGTCCCAGTTAGCGGAGACAGTGGCGACCTGGGCGATTTCCTTGGAGTCAGAGACTTCCTTGGAGATCTTAGCGAGCTGAGCCACGATGGCTTCGGAAGCCTTCATGATGCCGCGCTGGAGGCTGATTGGATTGGCACCGGCGGTGACGTTGCGAAGGCCTTCTTTGTAGATGGCTTCCGCAAGCACGGTAGCGGTGGTAGTTCCGTCACCTGCGATGTCGGAGGTCTTGGAGGAGACTTCCTTGATGAGCTGAGCGCCCATGTTCTCGTAGGGATCTTCGAGTTCGATTTCTTTGGCAACCGAGACACCGTCTTTGGTGACAGTTGGGGAACCGAACTTCTTGTCGATGATGACGTTGCGACCTGCAGGCCCGAGAGTTGCTTTCACCGCACGAGCGAGCTTGGTGACGCCGCGGAGGAGAGCTTGACGAGCTGCTTCGTCGAATTGGAGTTGTTTAGCCATAATTTTGTATTTTTAAAATTGAGAGTTTAAAGAATTAGTCAGAGAGGACACCGAGGATGTCGGACTGAGTGATGATGAGGAGCTCTTCGCCGTCTACTTTGACATCGGTGCCGCCGTATTTGGAGATGAGGACTTTGTCGCCGATTGAAACGTCGAAGACGATGTCTTTGCCGTTTTCGTCAGTTCCGCCGGTGCCGAGAGTCACGACTTCAGCTTCCTGTGGTTTTTCTTGAGCCGAGTCAGGGAGGACGATGCCGCCTGCGCTGACTGATTCTGCTTCGAGACGCTTCACGAGGACGCGGTTTCCGAGTGGTTTGATACTAGCCATATTATTAGGTATTGTTTTTTGTCAGGTTGGTTTTGCTCCGAGTGGAGTGAGATTATTTTTTATCAGCGTCGACGACCTCAGCGTCGACGACCTCTGCATCTACGACCTCAGCGTCGACGACCTTTCCTTTTGCTTTGCGAGGTTCGTCTGAATCTCCTTCGGCAGGTTCGACATCTGGTGCGCCGCCGCCCATGTCGGGCATTTGCGCGCCAGCGGCTTGCGCGGCTTGGGCGAGTTCAGCGAGTGACTTTTCGAGGTCTTCAGTGGCGGACTTGATGAGATCGAGGTCGTCGGCCTTGAGCGCGCCTTTGAGGGCGTCGAGCTTGCTGGTGAGCATATCCTTGAGTTCCGCTGGGGCGTCCTCGGGCAGTTCACTAAGCTGTTTCTCGACTTGGTAGACGACATTTTCACCCTTGTTCTTGATGTCGACAGCTTCGGCGCGCTTTTTGTCTTCCTCGGCGTGAGCTTCGGCGTCGCGTTTGGCCTTTTCGATTTCGTCATCGGAGAGTCCGCTGGAGCCTTCGATGGAGATCTTCTGCTCCTTGCCGGAGTTCTTATCTTTCGCGGAGACGTGGAGGATTCCGTTGGCGTCGATGTCGAAGGTGACTTCGATCTGAGGCATGCCGCGTTGTGCGGGCTCGATGCCGGAGAGCTGGAAGTTACCGAGGAGCTTGTTATCGGCGAAGAGCGGACGCTCTCCCTGACAGATGCGGATATCGACTGCAGGCTGGTTATCAGCAGCGGTCGAGAAAGTCTGACTCTTCTTGACGGGGATGGTGGTATTCCGATCGATCATCGAAGTGGCACGGCTTCCCTCGGTCTCGATGGAGAGGGTGAGCGGGGTGACATCGAGGAGGAGGACATCTTTGACATCTCCCAGAAGAACTCCGCCCTGAATGGCTGCGCCAATGGCGACCACTTCATCGGGGTTCACACCCTGGTGAGGCGTCTTGCCTGCAAGTTCGTGAGCGGTCTCAACGACTTTCGGCATGCGGGTCATTCCGCCAACGAGGACAAGCTCGTCAATTTCTCCGGCGGAAACGTCCGCTTCCTTGAGGCAATCGGTGACGGGCTTCTTGGTGCGCTGGAAGAGGTGGTCGGTGAGCTGTTCGAGCTTACCACGGGTGAGGCTGAGCTGGATGTGCTTGGGACCGGTGGCATCCGCGGTGATGAAGGGGAGGTTGAGGTCGTAATTCTGGGAGGAAGAGAGAGCGATCTTCGCCTTTTCTGCTTCTTCCTTAATGCGTTGGAGGGCGTCGGGCTGACCGGAGAGGTCGATGCCTTCGGTGCTCTTGAACTCAGAGACGATGTGGTCGATGAGCGCGTTGTCCCAGTCGTCACCACCGAGTTGGGTGTCGCCATCAGTTGCGAGGACTTCAAAGACGCCATCGGAGATTTCCAAGACGGAGATATCGAAGGTTCCACCACCGAGGTCATAAATGGCGACCTTTTGATCGGTCTTGGAGTCGAGTCCGTAGGCGAGCGATGCTGCGGTGGGCTCGTTGATGATGCGGCGGACCTTGAGGCCGGCGATCTCGCCAGCGGCCTTGGTGGCATTTCGCTGTGAGTCGTTGAAGTAAGCGGGAACGGTGATGACGGCTTCGGTGATCGTTTCACCGAGCTTAGATTCAGCGTCTAATTTAAGCTTGCCGAGGATGATGGCGGCGATCTCCTGTGGGGAGAATATCTTCTTTTCACCGTCGATTTCGACCTGAATGTGGGCGTCGCCGTTATCGGCTGCCACGATGTCGTAAGGGACGCGTTTGTCGTCTCCCGTGAGCTCAGAGAACTTACGGCCGATGAGGCGCTTCGCGGAGTAAACGGTGTTTTTTGCGTTGGTGACAGCTTGACGCTTGGCCGCTTGGCCGACGAGACGCTCGCCATTTTTTGCGAATGCGACCACCGATGGGGTGGTGCGTGCGCCCTCTGAGTTTTCAAGAACAGTAGGTTCGCCACCTTCCATGACGGACATGCAGGAGTTGGTTGTTCCGAGGTCGATCCCTAAGATTTTAGCCATAGTAGTAGTCTTTCTTTAAATAAGTTGGTTGATGAATTTGCGTTTTTATTGGCAGGAGTTGTGCCAGACGGCGGAAAGGTCTTAACTACGGGGATTTTCGGGGAAAATGGATTAAGCGAGTGCCAAAATGACGCAATGAAGTGCTGCGCAGAATGGCGCAGTGAGACAGGGTGGCGCGGTTAGGGATTGGCTGTGGAGGTTCATTATCACAGAAACGCGGAGATTTTTGGGGGCAACCTTCTACGCACTACGATGGGCAAGTGGTTTATAGGCGATACGGCGAATGCCCATTCTACGGGCGAAGGCTTTTTTCTCGCGGCGTAACGCAAATACCCCCAGCCTCGCAAGCGAAGCTGGGGGTATTTGGCAACCCGTAGGGGAGTCGAACCCCTATTGCCAGAATGAAAATCTGGAGTCCTAACCATTAGACGAACGGGTCACATTTCGTGTTAGACGGGTGGGAGTTATAATCGGATGGTCAGGTTAGCAAGAATGTTTTTTGAACTTTTTGAGGAAATAACGACAGTCTCTTTACCTGAGGGCTAATCGGGGCTAGCTATTTGACCTCGCAACTATGTCTGATCTGTCTTCTCTCCCTGCTGTCGAAAAGCTTGCAGCAGCTCTTTCTCCGGAGGTGTCTCTGCCGCGTCCTCTCGTAAACCTTTTCGTAAGGCGTGAAATTCAGACGTTTCGGGAGAAGCTGATCGCAGAGGAAAGGCATTCGCGTGAAGAGATGGAGGCGTCGATTAAAGAAAGCCTGCACGCTTTTGAAAATTCCCGCCTCCAGCCCGTGATTAATGCCACCGGCGTCCTGATTCATACGAATTTGGGACGTTCTCCGCTGGGACCTCGTGCTGCAGGAGCGCTGCAGAAAATTGCAACGGGATACTCGAATCTGGAATTTGATCTACCATCAGGGGCCCGCGGGAAGCGGGCCGGCTACCTTGAGACGGCTCTCGCTTGTCTTTTGGAGACGGAGGCAGCAACGGCGGTGAACAATTGTGCTGCGGCACTTGTCCTTACGCTGCGCACTTTAGTCGCTGATGGGAAAAACGAGGTCATCGTTTCGCGCTCGGAGCTCGTGGAGATTGGCGGGGGGTTTCGGATTCCGGAGATTCTCGAGACCTCGGGAGCGAAGCTGGTGGAGGTGGGTGCGACAAATAAGACCCATCTTGATGACTACGAGAAGGCGATCACGGCTCAGACCGCGCTCATTTTGAAAGTCCATCGCTCGAACTTCTACATCGGAGGCTTCGTGGGTGAGCCTGAGATCCCTGAGATCGCGGAACTCTGCAAGAAGCATGGTTTCCCCCTTGTGGAAGATCTGGGCTCGGGTGCCATGATGAACACGGAAGACCTCGCGCCGATCGATCATGAGCCAACCCCGCAGGAGTGTCTGCGTCGGGGAATTGATTTGGTGATTTTCTCCGGGGATAAGCTCCTCGGCGGGCCGCAGTCGGGGATTATTGGTGGTCGAGCCGACCTCATTGCGGAGATTAAAAAAGAGCCCTTCTTCCGGGCGGTCCGTTGCGATAAGCTCATTCTCACCACGCTCCAGGAGTCGATTGATCAATATCTCGAGGTGAGAGCAGATCCCGCTTCCAGCGATGTGCCGATTCTGACTTTCTTGGGAACAAGCACGAAGGATCTCCGGGATCGGGCCGAGAAGATCCTGTCCGGTTTCTCTTCCGGGAATGTCGCTGTTTCGATCGAAGATACCCTTGCCAGACCGGGTGGAGGGACGATGCCGCGGGCTGAGTTTCCCTCGATTGCGCTCAAGCTAGTGCCATCGAATCAATCGGTTCCCAAGCTGGCGAAGAAGCTTCGTGTCGGTTCACCTGCCTTGGTGGGTTACACCACCGATGACGCGCTCTTTCTCGATCTGCGGACGATTTTCCCCGCTGATGACGCGTGCGTTGCCAAGGCCCTTGCTCAAGTGCTGTGAGGGGATTCACGAGACTTGATCGTCTGATTTGGAAATGGCGTGGCTTGGGAAAGCCGCGCATCCGCGTAAAGATTGAGGCTGGCGAAGTGAGGGTCAATGGCACCCTCGCCACCAGTGGGGCAATGGAGATCGGTAATTTTGATCTTGTCGAGGTGGGCCCTGAAATCGTCCAAAACAGAACGGCTCGCTATGTCATGCTCAACAAGCCGCAGGGAGTGGTCAGCGCGACGGTGGATGCGGAACATCCCACGGTGGTAAGCCTCGTTGAGGAAGATTGGGCGGATGAACTTCATCTCGCGGGGCGGCTCGATCGTTTTACGACCGGGCTCCTTATTATGACCAATGATAGCCGGGTTTCCGAGGCGATCACCGAGCCAGTAAGGAAGGTGGGGAAACGCTATCGGGTGGGCACGGATGGGGAGATTACGGCAGAAATGATCGCCCTTTTTGAAAAGGGGATGTGGTTTGCGAAAGAAGAAGTCACCACGGCGCCGGCGCAGGTTAAATTGCTGGACCCTTGTGAGTGCCTTCTTACGATTTATGAGGGAAAGAACCACCAAGTGAAGCGGATGTTTGCGCACTTCGAGGTGAAGGTGGTGAGATTGCACCGAGAAGCAGTCGGCGAGCTCGAGCTGGGCGAGCTGACGGAAGGGGAGTGGCGCTTTTTTGATCCAGGGGAGTTAATGATCTAACCTTCAGAGAAATAGGCGTGAAACTCTCCTGCTTTGAGCTTGCTTTAATCTGTCAGGCAGACATTTTGTAGAGGTTAAAAAAACGAGCATTATGACTTCTAAATCAATCCTCAGTTCCCTCCTTCTCTCTGGAGCAGCTCTTGTAACCGCAAATGGCGCTCTGATTGCCTACTATCCTCTTGACGGAGATTTCCTTGATGCTTCCGGTAATGGCAATGATGGCACCATGTTTGGTGGTGTCTCTTACGCTGGCGATTCCTCTGCCGCGATCGGCGGCGGCCAATCTGCCGTCTTCGACGGTGTTGCTGGCACCTATGGCTCTGTGAATACCGGACTCGCTGTGAGTGGCAATACCAACTTTACCGTTTCGATGTGGGTCAAAGGAGACGGAACTGCCAACTCAGATGACCGCGTGTTCTCGGAAGGCCAATCAGGAAACAACAATCCTCTTTTTAACATTGGAACTCACAATTCTTCTGCGGATGGCACGGTGGATATCTACATCCGTAACGGAGGAGGGGGCACAACCCTCAACCATGGTCACTCGCCGGGAACTGCTTTTGATGGTGACTGGCATCACATTCTCGTCTCCGGAGGAAGTGACGGCCTGCTCGATCTCTACATCGACGGCACTTTCGATACAACTTTCGACTACACAGTTGTCCCGGCCTTCGAGACTGACACCACCTCCATTGGTGGAGTTCTCCGTGGTTCTGATTGCTGCAACTTCCTCGGTAGTATCGACGACGTCAGCTTTTGGGATCAAGACCTCAGCGCCAGTGCAATTTCAGGGCTTGCGGGTGGTGCCGCAGCCAATTCCATTCCAGAGCCCTCATCGGCCCTCTTGAGCTTTGTCGGATTGCTGCTCGTAGTTCGCCGTCGTCGCTAGGACGGTCCGATTCACTCTGATTTAATTCACTTCAATCCAAACGAGTCGGTAGCCTTCCAGCTACCGACTCGTTTTTTTAAGACACGATTCACAAATTATGAACTTCTACAAAACATTCCGATCAGGGCTGCCCGCTGCAGCCTCACTCTTCATCCTCCCCTATTCAGCGAGTGCCGAGCTTATTGGCTACTGGAAACTGGACGACAACTTCGATGACTCCTCCGGCAAGGGCAACAATGGTGTTTTCTTTGGTGGCACATCCTACGCAGCCGATACTGCCACCGCCCTTGTTGGGGGCAAGTCAGTGGCATTTGACGGCCAGGCAGGCACATACGGGGCCATTAATTCCGGCACAGGAGGCTTGGCGCTCACCGGCCTTCCCTCTTATTCAGTCTCGATGTGGGTCAAGGGAGATGGCACCGCAAATTCCGACGATCGCGTGTTCTCGGAGGGTTCCTCCACTGACAACAATCCTCTTTTTAACGTGGGAACTCACAACGGGAGTGCCGATGGCACTGTAGACATCTACATCCGTAACGGAGGAGGAGGTGAAACCCTCAACCATGGTCACTCGCCGGGAACTGCTTTTGATGGTGACTGGCATCATATCGCGTTCCTTGGCGGATCTGATAAACAACTGGATCTCTATATCGACGGTGTTTTCGATACGACCTTTGACTATTCCGTTGTCCCCGACTTCACGCCCGATACTACGACCATCGGCGGTATCCTTCGAGCAGGAGATTGCTGCAACTTCCTTGGGAGCATTGATGAAGTCGCGATGTGGGACAGCGATCTGACTCCCGAAGAAATTGCCAACCTTGCACTGGGCACGCCTGCCGACAACGTCGGTTTTCCTCCGGAAGATTCCGATGGCGACGGGCTTCCCAATGATTGGGAAACGGCTAATGACCTCGATCCAAATGACGACGGTTCCGGCGCTCCTGTCAATGGCCCTGATGGCGATCCCGATTCAGACAATTCCAGCAATGCCGAGGAATTCGCAAATGGAACCGATCCCCGTGATGATGACTCGGATGATGACGATTTGAACGATGGCGCTGAAGTTCTCGCCGGCACTGATCCTACCAAGCCGGATACCGATGGGGACACCCTCAATGATGGTGCCGAACAAACGGGCGGCACCAATCCCCTGCTGAAAGATACCGACGGTGACGGAATTGCTGACAATGACGAGCTGACCAACGGAACGATCCCGACTGATATCGAGAGCCCGCCTATTGGAGGCTTGCTTAGCGCCTACTGGCCACTCGACAGCACAGATGGCACCATCACTCCGGACGAGGGCCCAAATGGTTACCATCTAGACCTAATGAACATGGATGCATCGAATTTCATTATTGATGAAGGACGCGCCGTAGCCTCCTTCAATGGTGCTGATACTCTCTTGGCCCGGATTCACTCCGTGGATGACGATCTCCCCATTAGCCAAAACCCGGCTTACACGATCTCCATGTGGGTCAAGATCACTGGAACAGGTCAAAATGATCTGCGTTTCTTTTCCGAAGGTTCCACTATCAGCGGTAATCCTCTCCTAAACCTGGGAACCAAAAATAATGGATCAGATGACAGCCTTGATGTCTACCTCAGAGATGGAGGAGGCCCCCCTCATCAGTTTTCCACGGCCCAGCCGCTCGATGGCACCTGGCGTCATCTCGCCTATACCCATAATGACGCCAACAAAAAAATTCAACTCTACCTCGATGGTGTCCTCGATCGCGAAGATTGGACTTTTAAGGATCTTACCTCACCCGATATCGACACCACTTCGATCGGCGGGATCCTGAGGGCGGATCCTTCTCATTGGGTGGATGGACTTGTCGATGACGTCTCCCTTTGGAAAGGAGTGATGTCTCCTGCCAAGATTGCCGAACTCGCCTCCGGAAAGACGCCCGATGAAATTGCTGGAACAGCATCGTTTGAAGTCACTTCGATCAACCGCGATGCTGCGGGGAACGTCACCATCACCTGGAATTCCCGCCCCGGCGCTGTCTATGGAGTTTGGGGCTCCCTTAATCTTGATGAACCTTGGAACGAGCTCGATGACAGCTACGGATCCCAGGGAAACCAAACGAGCTACACCTTGTCTGCGGGAACTCCCTTTCTGGATCCCGCGATAGAGCCCCGCATCTTTTTCCGGATCACCAAGTAGAAGCTCATTTCAATCCAATGATCATCCCACACCTTGAAAAAGGTGTGGGATTTTAGCGTAATGAGACCCTTAGGCGCCAATACCGTCTGGCTCCCCCTCCAGAGATTGGAGAAAATTGATAGCGAACCAAGACACGCCCATCTCCAAGATCTCTCGTAGATCGCTCATTAATGGATTCAGGAATCACACTCCATGAACTCAGATTGGGCGAACTCTCAACCTGATAGATCAGGTCATCTGCCGCGAGGTTCCGGGTAAAACTAAACAACGGAGACTGCCCGGAAAATTCGATAGCTGGCACGATCGTCGGGTTAAAATCGAGATCTGATGACCCGTAGGCATACTCAAGTAATGCGGGAATCGAATCCTGATCCAAATCAGCATGAGCATCTCCGGAAAACCGGGTTGCATCACTTCCTCCGGGATTTCCCCCGGCCGAGACACTCGGTCTCCAGCTCGTCGCGTCACTATGAAAAGGGAGCGTTTCCGGGGCCATAAGAACCAAAGAAGACCCACCTCCGTCAGGACTCGTGGGCCAACCTCCGGCATCATCGTAAATAAAATCCCAAATGACTGTCTCATTCACCCCCAACAAAACAAGCCGCTCTCCTCCATCGTCAAGCTTCCCGCTGTATTGACCGGCCACTGGGTGGTCCGGTCCATAGCGGGCGACGAACGCCGTGAAATCCTCAACCAACAACACTCTTTCACCAGGAAGCAAACTCGCTCCAAACGGAAACTTAAAATTGATTCCTTCGGTAAACTTTACCCCGGTGAGCTCAAGGGTGTCCGTTTCGGATACGTTCATCAACTCGAGGTAATCATGGTCCGTCCCTTCTTCCGCGTGATACATGATTTCTGAAGCCACGAGATTTTCCGCAGAAGCTGGAACCCCGACGACAAAAGACGCTTCAACTAAGGCCGACCACTCTCCCTCGGCCAATGTCCGGGCACGAATGATGCCGGTGGATTCCAGATTAATGACGTCAGAGTATCGGACGGCCGATGGTGAGATCCCAACTGATGCGGAACTTCCGGCAAGCAATTGAGAACTCATTAAAAAATCACTACTATTAATTCCCTGGTTCAAACCATGAATCGCCAAAATATTTTCTCCTATCCGAAGCTGGTCAATATACCCGGAAATATTAAAGGGGATCGCATTCACCGCCTGAAGATCGGGATGACTCTGGGTGGCCCCGGATTGCCAACCCGGAATTGCAGGGGCATTCACGGCGGCCACCTGCACGCCATTGAGATAGACGATAAATCCATCATCGTATCGCATCTTTAAAATTAACGAAGCAACCCCCGAAAGGGTTTCCTCATCGGAAATTTCAAAGGGTATCCGGAGATAGAGTGATTCGTTTTCTCCAAACATTGCCAAAGCCGAGTACCCGATGAGAGCCTCGTAACTCGAGGCGATTGTTTCGTAGCCAACTCCCCCAACGCCAACTCCCCACGCACCATCATCGAACCCGACGTCTTTCCAGTCAGAGTCAGGGCCATCAGCGCTTGGGATGATAACTCTCACTTCGGCCCCTTCTGCAAGCAGGACTGTTTCGACTCCACTCTGAGCAGGAACCCGTGGATCACTTCCATCGGTCGTGTAATAAATCGTCCCACTTTCTGACCCGGTCATCCCCAGTTGAAAACCATGGGAGACTATTCCTCCAAACTGACTCAGGGCTGGGGCGTCAATATCGGGATAGAGTCCTTGCTGTTGAAACTGTGATAGGACAACTTTCGATCTCTCTGGGAACCAGTTTTGCAGCAAATCGTTTCTCAAAGTCTCAAATTCATTAAAGACAGTATACGGGGTTGATTTGCGATAGTCACCCCATCGAGCCGACTCGGCAATGAGTGCGGATTCAATTTCCCCGGTGAGTTCCATCCAAAGTGAAGCCGGAACGTTGCGCCCTGGAAAAAGAGGGTCCCATTGGGAATTCTCCGAGTCAACGTGTAGCACCCCGCCGTTAAAGAACGCTTTGTGAAGGCGGTCCGCGAAGAGTCGGCGATACTCTGGATTAGATTTAAGCGCATGATGAAATTTGGTCGGTGAATCATCGTCGCGTCCATGAGGAGTGGTTCGATTCAGGTTCACGGAATTTTTCATTCCGTGCTCGTTGTCCCAATCATAGAACTTCCATCCACCACTGGCTCCGCTTCGATCAAAGCCCATGTAAAAATTACCCGGCCAATCATCCGCTGCCGCGTACATGTTGTGGATCATGTAATCGATGAGCATTTCCACATCAATCGCCTCCAAGACCGCCGCATAGTCCTCCGGATTGGAAAGATCACGGTAGCCGGCATTCCAATTGTTCGGGTCATTTTGAATCAGCGAAAGAAGCTCACGATAGGAAGTGATAGTTCCATCGAGCACTTCCTCATGATTTTTTATGGCATCCCAGTTCTCCTTATCTCCCCCGTAGTGGGATTCTCCGTGGGCCCCATCCGGCCGCTCGCTCGGATTATAGACCCCCCAGTAAAGGCCATTGATAAACAGGTGAACCCAATTTCCATCAGGCGAGGCATGCCCCATCCGTCGATGTGTTTCGCGAGCCCAGGCATCTCTGACAAACTGCCCCATCCGGTTTCGCTCCGAGTTGTAGACCCATCCATCCTGTGAATTTGAACGCAGCACAATGGTGTCAAACTCAGACGGACTATCCTCCCCAAAAAACGGATAGCGGAGCTTCGACTCGCCATATATTTTTCGAAACGCCAGCCGCAGTGAATGTTTGGGATTTGCCGAAGCATTTCGCGAGGTATTCCCCTGAACCCTGACCCCGCAATCAATTTGAAACGGTTCTCCCTCGAAGCCCTCCGGGAAGATGAATTCAGCGGAACAAGCCCGCTCCCAAGCTGCCCCGCGGGCGGTGCTGTTCCGATAGATTCCTGAAGGGCCAAACCAATCATCTACCTTCATCACCAAAGACATCGCAGGAAGCTCCAACAAGGCATCACGGATCACCGCTTTTGCGTCTTCGAGCTCAAAGTCCGGGTCACCTGCGACCAATGCCAAATCGGACGGATCATTCTCCATGCCATAATCAGCGCCCGTCCAGGTCGATGAAAAACCAACGGGATTGGAAGGCTGATTGACGACATCTCCAACAAAGAGATAGGTGTGGGTATCGACATTACTTGGCTGAAAATCCTCCTTGAATGCCGCAGCTCGCAGAGTCGTTGTTCCCGTGACAGAAACCCCGGCCCCTCCCGGGTAGGCCAAGCCATTGGCAAGAGTTGGTTCTGATCCATCAATGGTGTAGCGGATTTTTGCCTCCGCATGACGGGTCTCAATCGTGACCCAGAGCGGAGCATCGTAAAACCCACGATCTGGATGAAATGAGGTATCACCAACAATGCCCGCATAGCCCGTGGCACCATCGATTGTTGAAGGAGTGGGTCGGTCCAGGTAGCCCACTCCAAGGGGGATTTTGTTTCCAAAAATCCCGTAACTCACATCGGTTTTTTGCGGAGGGAACTCCGCAAACTCGCTGGCAACTTCAAATCCACCTCCGGCATCGGGTTTCATCAGAGCGAGATAGCCTCCGCCCTTACTCAGCTTAAAACCAGCGTGGAGATTCCCCTGGGGGTCGACATACCCATCCTGCCCGGAAGCAAAAACTACCAGGAATTCATTGGGAGCGAGAGAAAGAGACGGAAACATCCACCCTCCCGATTGCTCCCTTGATGAAGTCAATGACCAGCCTTCAAGATCAACATTTTCTGTCGTGGAGTTCCAAATTTCAATCCAATCAGAGGAGTTCCCATCCCCGTCATAAAGCGAGTCATCATTCGAGGCCATGAACTCACTGATTACCACTTCGTTCAAAACCAGAGGAGGCGTTACGGAACGCTCCCGTAATTGGTAGGCATTCAAAAACTGTGACCCAGCGCTGGCATCAAAGGTCAGGGCCTGCGTCGTCGCATCGGCGGTGAACACTCCCGTCGCATAGACCGGTTCGCCAGTTTCGTTCAAAGTGACGCCCGCTCCCGTCTCATCAAGAATGGTCACACTTCGATTGACGTTGTTGTGATAGTAGAAAAATTGAACCTCGTAATCCAAACCAAGCGTCAACCCGGTCAAGAGGGCGGTTTGAGGATCCACTCCGCTCCGATAGGCGATGGTATCCGAAAGCTTGTTGATTCCCGGACCGGGCAACTTTCCACTCTCGCCCGTGTTATAATTTAAGCCCACAAGATGAGTTGGAGATTCCAATGCGCTGAAATCGATCGCAAGAAATTGGACGCCATTCACCACCGGAGAAGAAGCAGAGGCATTTCCGAAGTTGCATGCCTCCAGGAGACGGCCTTCGTTCCTCACGACCTCACCACCAGAGACCACTCCACTTGTCCATGAAATGGACGCCGCAAGGCCTGCTTCTGCCGCATAGACATACAGAATTAAACGAATCAGAAATGAACTAAGGTGAGGCATGGCCGATTATCTTGATCCTTGTATTTAAAATGGAACTGCGCGAGTCAGTTGCTGAGGAAGATCTCATTAGGAGTTTTGGTGTCGAGGCATTTTCGGGGGCGCCGGTTGAGTTTTGATTCCACTTCCACAGTTTGATCATGGCCGATTTGATCGAAGTCGGTCTTCTTCGGAAAATATTGACGAATGAGGCCGTTGGTATTTTCCTTGAGAACCCGTTCCCATGAGCTGTAAGGATGCGCGAAGTAGGATTGGCAGATCCAAGATCTCACCAATAGTGGTGTGAGTGGAAAATTCTTTTCTATTATCGAAAGTGAGGGCGTAGAGCTTGTCACGCTATTGGACTAGCCTGGTCATAATCGCCATGGAAACGTCTACAGCAGATCGACTTGGAGCTTTTGCGATAATCGTAAAACGGCTGTATCGCTCGACCATGGTAACGAGAACTGATCCCGAGGCTTTGCCAATGACGGTATCGAGTTCCCAATCTCCGATGCGGGTCCGTAAATCAACAACCTCGGGACGTTCTTCGATGGAGATCGCTCCTTTGATTTGACCACGCCGATCATTTTGAAGGCTTCTATTTTTGTAGGATTTCACTTTGTGGCGGAGGTGCTGGTGAAGTTCTCCTCCATGACGCTTGTCTGCGTAAATACGGGCATAGATCGTCTCGTGACTGATCGAAGGTAAGTGGTGTTTTGGAAGCTCGCCCCTAATCTGCTCAGGACTCCACTGCTCGGCACAAAGTTGAGTCACTACGAAGGCCCACGACTCGGCAGAGCATCTCTCTGTCCGGCAATCAGCTTGAAGGGAACGTTGCCGTGCCTTCGAGTGAGCGTATCGATATTGATAGCCTCCTTTCAGAGTGGCATTACGACGAAGTTCCCGATTGATCGTGGAAACGTGCCGACCAAGTTGCTGGGCGATGTGAGAAGGCTTTGAGCCATTGCGTCGTAAAGTAGAAATGGTATGACGCTCTTCGTAGGTCAGGTGTTGATAAGACATTGTGCATTGGTTCGGTTTTGAACGGCGGAACCAGTGCTGATTAAATCAGCTCCTGGCCTGCTTTTCAAACCGACCTGCGCACTTCCACTTTGAATCCAAGAACGAAGGTGATCGGGATTTCCGGCGGCATCGCGATAGTGATTCCATCCCGATAGGGGTTTCTCCCGGTGTAACAGCTCCCTCCCTCCCTCAGTCTGTATCTGGTCGCGATACGGTATTTTGAGATGTGGAGAAGGATGAGCCGGAGAATCTTCATGGCGATAAGAGCGTGACCCGAAAGGCGATGGACTGAAGTTGGACGTGATAAGTTGACAGGTCTGAGTCCTGTCACTTGCGTTTCCCTTTCTCGCCAGCCTTTTTGACTTCTGGTGCCGCATTCTTCGGTAGCCACTTTGCGAGTGATTCTTTCATCTCCCTGTGATCGGGATGCTTCGCCAAATTGGTGAACTCGTCAGGATCGTTTCGATGGTCGTAAAGCTCCTCCGCCCCATCGGCGTAGCGGATGTAGCGCCAGTCTTTGGTGCGAATGGCGTGATTCTCATAGTAGCTTGTTGAAATCACCGGTTCCTTACGTGCTGCCTTCGGATCGTTGAGTTGAGGCATCAAGCTGAGCCCATCGAGCTGCTTTCTTTTTGGCAATCCAGAGAGATCAATCAGGGTCGGATAAATATCAAGCAAGCTCACCGCTTCACGACAGTGCCCGCCTTTTCTAATCCCAGCTCCCGCAATAATAAGCGGCGTCCGCGTCGATTCCTCCCAAAGCGTCCGCTTTGCCCAATGCTGCTTCTCGCCGAGATGAAACCCATGGTCGCTCCAAAGCACGATGATCGTGTTCTCTTTGTTGGGTCCCTCATTTAAACCATCGAGCACCGTGCCCACGCACATGTCGGCAAAGCTCACGCAGGCCAGATAGGCATGCACCATCCCCCGCCAGTCTCCTTTCTCCAGCACCTCGGCATGGGTCGGCTCGATATTGAGTCGCCCCTTAAAATTTCCCGGGAGGTCGTCCATGTCCGAAAGCTGAGTCTTCGGCAGGCTAATCTTCTCCCGGTCATAGAGATCGAACCACTTCTGCGGAACAAACATGGGAACGTGAGGACGGAAAATTCCAACCGACATGAAGAAAGGTTTATCATGCTTCTCCTTCAATGCCCTCGCCGCATTCTTCGCGAGCTTGAAGTCGTCCATCTGATCATCCGATTCAGGAAAAGCACCCCAGTCCCAAGCCTTACCAGGCCAGTTCATTTGTTTCTTCGGTCGAGGACCTCCATAGCCTCCAAGATCTTCATCGATCACTCCTTTAAGAGAACCGGTAAACCCATGATGAAGAATCTTCCCTCCAGCAAGGGTGCGATACCCCTGCTCCTTGAAGTAGTCCTGCATGCAAGGCGCATCATCCAGTCGCTTGATACTCTGATAAGAAGGTCCCAAATCATAAGATCCGTGAGTCGTGGCGTGCAGCCCCGACATCACGCTCACCCGCGACGGAGAGCACACCGGCACGACGCAATGCGCGTTGGAAAAATTGAGACCCCGCTTCGCAAGGCGATCCATATGCGGAGTCTTCACATCAGGATGACCGCCAAGGAAGCCCACCCAGTCGTTCAGATCATCGATGCAGATCATCAAGATGTTCGGAGGGCGAGAGTCCTTCTCTCGGATCCCTTGAGCGGGCGCAGAAGATAGGACGCCCAGGCAGATTGCCTGAATGATTTTGATCATTGAGTGAGGAGCCTACTTTGTTTGGGCTGCCTCTTTTTTGAAGACATCAAATTCCGGATTCACACATTTCTTGCCCCAACGCTTGTAGATGGCGCGGAGGTTCTTTTCCGATTCGGGTTGTTCTCCTTTGTCGCCGGTTTTCTTGATCCAGGTGGTGAGCAAATTGCGGTGACGTTTAAGTTCCTCGGCGAACTTCGGATCGTCTGCGAGGTTTTTGACCTGATGAGGATCTTTCTCCATATCGTAGAGTTCTTCAGACGGCCGCTTTCCAAAAAAAGCCTGTTCGGGAATCTCACCAAGCTCACCGTTGGCATGGAGTTCACGCAGGCGCTTCGTCTGGGCCTGACCATCACGATATTGAGCTTGGAGAAGAATACGATCAGTGAGGAAGTTCCGGAGGTAGCGAAACTTTTCGGTGCGAACGGTGCGGATCCGATCGATGGTGAAGTCGCAACGGTCACGGGCGGAGACAATATGATCACGTTTCTTGAAGTTCTCACCAAAGAGATTCTGGCCGTGGAGATATTTGGGAAGTTCAATTCCCGCTAGGGCCAGAGTGGTGGCGGAGATATCGAGAGTGTTGGTCAATTCTTTGCGGACCTGATTCGTAGGAATGCCGGGGCCGGAGACAATGAGAGGAACGTGGACGCCACCTTCGTAGCAAAACTGCTTGTGTCGAAGTGAGTGATTATTCCCGTGGTCGGAGAAAAAAAAGACGATGGTGTTTTCAAGCAAGCCGTCTGCTTTGAGCCGATCCATAATCACTTTGACGTGCCCGTCGGTCACACGAACGGTGTCATAGTGGTGCGCCCATTCCTTGCGGAAGAGTTCCTCATTGGGAAAGTAAGGAGGCACTTTCATCGTCGCTGGATCGACCTTGTCCTTCAGTTTTCTAGTATTGGTTTTCCCTCCTCCAAGTTGGATTTGACCAAACCAGGGCTTTCCCTTTGGAACCGCAGTCCAATCTGCCTTGCCTTTTTTTCCGTAGAAACCCTTCTCTTGACCTATCGCCGGCTTTGCGTTTCCGGCTGAGTAATGCTCATTACGGTTGTAGACGAAATTGTAATCGTCCTTGCCTTTGTTGAAAGTGGCATAGCCGTGCTCTATGAAGAGCTGAGGAAGTGTTTTGATTCCCTCCGGCAAATGAATGGCTGCATCAGGGCTGCGCGAGGAGCGATGTTGGTGGGTCCCGGTAGTGGTCTGGTAAACCCCGGTAATCATCGCCGAACGACACGCTGAGCACACCGGTGCGGGAACGTAGCATCGGGAGAACCGGACTCCGTTTGAGCTGAGTTTATCGAGCGTGGGGGTCTTGCCGGCATTCACCGGGAAGCCGTAGGATTCCATCCAGGGAGAGAGATCCTCGCAGAAAATCCAAAGAATATTGGGCTTTCCAGCCGCCATGGCTGTCAGTGGAAAGGAAAAGGAAATTAAGAGGAGGAGGGAAAGGCATTTCATAAATGGGCGCTTGGTTACGTTGTTGATACGGAGTTAGACGAGAGGACCTTCTAAAGAAAAGAATGAAGTGCTCGGGGGCTTTCTTTATCTTCTGGAAATCGTTCTAAGAAAAGGTCGTTTCATAAAGATTCTTTCCTGACTCGCTCTGGTTCTTTTCAACACGTGAGGATTTAATCCTGAGCCGTGGTCCATGAAGCTGGAATTCCGAAAGGAGAGAGGGTAAAATAGGATCGCTGAACCTCTCGCCGTATCCCGAATCGTGATTCAGGGTAAGGGATAAAAGATTCGGGGATCACTAGCTGCGCTGCACAAGCAGGTAGTGTTCTCGATGGTATTTTATGTGTTCGAAATTTAAGTGGTGTTTGGACTTCACTGTGAGTTTCCCGTCAATCCCGACGTCCTGTCAGCCGAGATTGTCGGTGAGAATCAAAACGATATTGGGTTTGTCGGGGCGCTCGGGCGTCTCTGCTCTGCTGTCCGGTTTAGAGGAGGTATTATTTAGGCTTTTTGTTGCGTTTGTCCGCACCGGTGATCACGCCATCACCGTCCACATCGACATTGGGAAACTGGCCGCGGAATAATGCGCTGTGCTCGTCCCGGGAGAGCTGGCCATCGTTATTTTTATCGCCCCCTTTCAGGGCGTTTCGATGGGGAAACTCGGTCACACTGAGAAATCCACTCCCGTCCTTATCGAAGGGATTGAACTGTGCGGCACGGTAGGCGACGAACTCCTGGACCGTGATGACCTGGTTCCGATCTTTGTCCATCCGCTCCACCATACCGGGGGGAAGAATCGTGATGGGAGTGATCGCAGGTTCGGAGTCAGGTTCGACGAACGAGGTGGGAATATTGTCGGAATTGCTCCGGAATTCGTCGAGCGACTGGTCGTAGGCGACATCCGGCACGATCCAGAGATTGCGGAATGAGACATCGGTGCCTTTGTGGTCCTGTAAGATCAGGGGGCGTTTTCCGTGGCGCTTGTAGGGACGACCGACTTCTCCATAGACCCAAACGTCGTCGTGAATGAGCACTCCGTTGTGGAAAATAGTGGCGCGCAGCGGTTCCTCGAGTGATCCATCATCCGTGAAAATGGGAGCCTTCATGAGAATGTCATAGCTTTGCCACTCGCCGGGTTTGCGACTGGCGTTTACACGCGGCGGGTGTTGGCCGTAGATGGCTCCGCAGGTGCCATCGGCGAAGGTGGGGTTCTTAAAACTATTCACGACCTGGAGTTCGTAGCCGGACATGAGGAAGACGCCTGAGTTTCCATAGAGTTGGCCGGTCCATGCGGGATCTTCCGAAGGGTCGAAGCGAAACTCGAGATGAATGCGGGCGTTACCGTAAAATAATTTGGTGGCGTTGTTCCCTTTGCCTCGACTCATGACGCCGTTGGGATCGATAGGCCAAGAGTCGTTGCTCCACTGGCTGGCATCGAGCACGGTGGCGTTCGTGGGAGCGAGCAGAGAGGTCTTATCCAAAGGAAGTGGCTCGACCACTGGTGGGGTGGGGCGGCGCTTGTCATTGCGATCCCATCCAGATCCCGCGAGTGTCCAGCCGACATTGCGTCCGGCCCGGCGTTCTTTGGCAGGGCGTTTTTTGTTGAGAGTGTAGAAGATGGTGTCGAAGTCGAGTTTGGTAGACGCGGAGCTTTGCTGACCGGCGAACTGGATCGCGTAGACTTTCCCTTCGGCGAGGGGCACATCGAAGGAGACCGTTTTGCGATCCTTCGAGAGTTTGTAATTCGTGACAGTTTGGCTCGTTTCGTCGACCGGGGGTGAGCCATAAGTGCTGTAGTAGTGGTAGTGCCACGATTTTACCCGAGGAGTGATTTTTTCTCCCACTGGTTGAGTAAAGTTGACCTCGAATCCGGTTTTTGTGAGCGTGGTCGAGTGGATCGCGAAGGGCGTGGTGTTGCCATCCCACTCGGCATACTGCAGAGCGGTGCGTTTGCCGCCGACGCTGAACCAACCACGACCGACCTGAGCTGACCAAAGTCGGCCTTTGGAATCGAAGGCCATTTTCACGGGGCCGGAAGTCAGGCCTCGGAGAAAATCGACACACCATCCCTGGTAGTCGCCGTCGACTTTCTCAAGTCCACAGCGGAAGTAGTTCGACTGGCGTTGATCGCCGATGAAGATCTGATCCTGGAAGGGGCCGAACTTTCCGCCGGTGGTGTCCCAGACCGGGCTGCCCGGTGTGTTGGCGATTACCTCGCGCGGGAACCAGATGGAAGGCGGAGTGCGGAGCTTTTCGAAATCGGAGGCGGTCATCGAACGCACCTTTTCCTTGGTGAAATCGGGCCGTGCCGGAAGGGAGGCGGGATGACCGTAGAAGTTCCCCTCTTTTACGTGATAGAGACAACAGTCCGCGACCCAGTCGCCCTGGTTGTCAGTGATGAACAATTCGTCCGCCGGGCTCATCCCAATGCCGCAGGGCGAACGAAAACCGCAGGCGAGCGGTTGGAAGTGTCCGGGGCGATCTGATCGATAGACCCACCCGCGCCATGGCGCGTTGTAAGACATGTTCCCGCCACCTTTGCCGACTGGTTTCCCATCAGGGACGGTGAATTCGCCCCGTGCGCCGAGGTTGAGCGAGGCATACTTCCGGCCGAGGGAGTCGACCACGGGACCGTAGTGATACTCGTGGTATTCGCCGGAGATGCCAAAGGCATCGGTAACGCACTCGTAGCGATCACAAATTCCGTCTTTATTCTCATCGATCAAGCGTGTGAGTTCTGGCTTTTGGGCAACGTAGTAAGCCCCTTCCTTGGCATCGTAGTAGATGCCGTTGGGCTCCATGAGATTTTCTGCAAAACGAGTCCAGGTTTTCTCTTTGTATTCCCAAACCTCACCTTCCCAGGTAACCACGGCGAGGGTGTCGTCGGGTTTGTGGCAGAGGCCGAGAATGGTCACCGCGCCCTTGGGCAGTGGGACGGTTTCGAGACGATAGCCTACCGGGATCTGGGCCGAGAGTTGGCTGGCGAAGGCGAGAAGAGCGAGAGCGATTGATTTCATACAAACAGTGGAGAAAAATTACTGAATCAAGAGAGAGAAGGACTGAGCGCCCTTCGGAGAGATTGAGACGGTCTTTTTGCCGTCATTTGTTTGGAAGGAGACGAGCGCGGAATCGCCCTCAGTCTTGTAGTAGAGAAAGCGGAGCTCTTTTTCTCCGAGAGGGGCGGCTCCGGTTCCGGCGATGGGCGTGCCATTGATTTCTGAGGACTTCTGGCTTCGGTCGGGAAGAGAGGGCGTTTGATTGATCTCGGCCGAATGCCAGGCCTTGAGGACCGAACCATCGACAGCGTTGTAGGCAACGATGACATTATTCGGAAGGAGGCAAAGGAGCGCACGGGGCGGAAGGTCCTTAATCCATTTACGGATCACGAGAGCCTCTCCGGGTCTGGCCTTGATGATTTTTGGGATGTTGCCTTGAAGGCTTCGACCGTTGAGGGGGAATGTTTTTCCGCTGGGGCCGTTTAGGGTGCCATGGAAGCGGTAGCGATGGCTTCGCTTTTCCTCGTGGAGAATTTCGAGGGAATAGGTGCCGGGCTTGAGGGCGAAGGATTGATTGGGGGTTTGTTTTTTGGGAGTCTTGTCGTCGGAGTAATGAACTTCTTTTCCGTTCAGAAAAATGGAAGTGCGCCCGATAGGCCGGATGGAAAAACTATATTCTCCACCTGTCTTGATGTAGAGTTTTGAGGTGGCTCGAAGGACGGCGTCGGTATTGCGCTCCGTCGAGATCCAGTTTTCAGGCAGGAGCGTTTGAGAGGTGGATTCGACGGTGCTGAAGAACTCCGGGGTGAGTCGTTTTCCGCGGAAGGCTTCGCGGGGATAAAGGGAGCGGACAAGTTCACGAGGTCCTTCTTGTTTTGAGATGAGGAAGTCACGCAAGGCAAGGCGGTCGGCTTCGGGAAAAACGTCCTGGTAGCCGATCATCTCGGAGCCTTCGATTCCGTGGTTGATCACGTCAAGAATCGCTTCAGGAGATGAACCGTGGTGCCAGTAGGAATCGACGAGAGAAGGGCCGATGCCTCCTTGAAGGTTGGGGCCATGGCAGGTGAAGCAGATCTGTTTGTAGATCGCCTCGCCGCGAGATGGCTCAGCGGAAAGGGCAAGACTAGAAGTGAGTAAAAGTGGGACGAGGAGCCATTTCATGCCGGAACTATACGTAGCTCAGGGGTAAATCATCACCCTCATTTTGGGGGGTACGGGAATATAATTTTCACCTCATAATAAACGGCGATCATTTTCATGAATTCGCTCCTAATAAATGAGTCAGGTAGGATTCGACTATTTCACCAGCTCGATCCGCTGAAGGACGGGTGGTGCTTCCGGGTGAGGAAGCTTGATTCTCTGTTTCGTCTTTTGGTCGGTAAGGGTGATGGAGAAGGTAGATATTTTCGACCATTCGAGAGTTTTGTCGTCTTTGTTTTTGAAGTCGGTAGGGGTGAGAACGATGGTGGTGGATCCGTCGCCGGTGATGCGGCGACCGTGGTTGAAGTTGCCGAGATCTCTGCCGGCTCCTAGGAATTTGCTTTCGGCGCCGAGGCCGAGGAGGAGGGGTTGGTCTTTCGTGAGGTAGAAGGTGAGAGCGAGTTTGCGGTCGGGGGAGGTGTCGAGTTCGGGGTCTTGGAATTTGTAGGTCTTAAGAGAGGTTTGATCGCGGGAGGACCAGTTTTGGGTACCGTTTGAGAAGTCATCGACGAGACCGGACTTGGGGAGCTGGGCATAGGCAAGGAGATCGATGTTTTGCGGGATGTGGGTTTGGAGATCGGAGTTTAGGGAATAGGTGCCGGTGGTGTGTCCACGTTCGAGGGTCTCGGGTTTGGTGAGCTTATAGCGGCAGAGAGCGAAGGTGTAGAGTGGGAGCTTGGGGTGGACTTTGAGTTCGGCTTTCCAGGTGTTTCCGTCTTTGGTGGCGGGTGCTCTTTTCCAGAAGCGGGTGATGCAATTGGGATCATAGCTGTAGTAGATTTCGGCTTCGGCAAGGTGTTCCGGGGCGGCTGGGGTGACCGAGAAATGGGCGGTGTTGTTTTCGATCTTAAAGGTGGAGGGCGGAGTGACGGGGATGTTTTGGTTTTCACCTGCGAGGTATTGTTTGAACCAGTGGTTGAGGAGGATCCATTGCTCCGGGCCGGGGCCGTGGTTGGCGTGCCTATTTCCGGTGACGCGCCAGTTTTTATGCGGGAGGAGATTCATGGAGCGGTAGATGCGGTGGAAGGTGGAGTGGAAATCGTTTGAGGAGGTGATGAACATGACGGGGATGTTGACATGCTTCCAGTAGGCTCCTGGATCAATGGTGTTCTTGTAGAGTTCCATATCTCCAATGTTGCGAATGACGCTACCGCTCTTCATTCCTGCGTAATTTTCGTGGAGGAAACCGGTGCCGCCGACGAAGGGGGCGACAGCCTTGAGTCGCTTGTCGATGGCGGTCATGGAGGTGATGGTGCCGCCCATGGAGAAGCCGGAGAAGCCGAGTTTGGCGGGATCCACTTCAGCTTGTTTTTCGAGGAAGGTGAGGGCGCGGCGCCCTGCGAGAGAGAGCATGAACCAATTCGAGTTGCGGGGGCTGATGATGGGGTCAATGCTGTATTCATCGGGATGCAAGGAGCTTTTCCATCCCTTACGGAGAGCTTTTGCATAAAAACGGGGACCTTGGGAGGGGTCAATTTTACCCCAGTCGGTTCCCCATTTATTATCAGGATCGAGGTCTTTTTCGAGGGGGCGTCCGAGCCAGTTGATATCGACGGAGGCGAATCCCTGGGAGGCAAAGTAGTGGCCTCGATTTCGGTCGGCTCTTTGTCCCCCACCGTGACTCCAGACGAAGGCGGGGTTCTTTTTTCCGTTCTCAGGGAAGCAGTAGTAGGCCGAAATACGGGCGTCGGTACCCTTGAAGGTGCCGACCTTAAAAGTGACTAGACGCGAGACGACGCCGTCGTTTTTCCACTCATGGTGGACTTTGATCTCGAGAGCTTCCGCTGTAGAATCGTAGCTCCCCCAGAGTGCGGTGGCTGATTTTGGGACTTGGTCAGCTTTGATGTAAGGAGTCAAGCTGTCCTTGGCCGAGAGGGAGAGAGTGCAGAGGATCGCGTAGAGTAGCAAAAGAGGGGCAATTGATCTGATCACGAATTCTTATAGGTGAAGAAGATGGATAAAGTCATCCCCTTTTTGAGTGATCAAAAAAGGTAGGAAGAATCCTCCGCCCTGCCTGAAAAATGTTTCCTGTCGATGCAGGCGCACCGATTGACAAAAAGCGAATTTTATCAGGTGACGCTATGAGCGGGACGCAGAACGTAATACCCTCATTTCTGAGGATGGTTGTTTTTGGAAAAGGAGATATCCTGACTGCTTATGATTCGTAGGTTGTTTCCTTCTTTTCTTCAGTGGGTGCTGCCTGCTGTTGTTTTTGCCCTTGCTGCCACGCAGGTCCGGGGGGTGCCGACTGATCTTAGTGGGTTATCTTCTGATGCTCTGGAGGAAAGACATGATGAAATCGAAGAGGAGTTGGCGGGTTTGGCCAATTTGATGATGCGCACAGGGTTGGGATCGCAAGGGTTTCGGTCACGCTTGCTGAAGGAGGGGGAAACGATTTCGGTTCAGATTGATCTCGGTGGCAAGCGTAAGATTGACCAAGTGGTTCTGGTGCCTTCGATCTGGCGGGTTGGGGAGGCCTCGTATCAGGCGGACGGATTTCCGGAGGAATTTCGGCTCGTGGTGGGAAGTGGAGATGAGGATGGAATTGAAGTGGCCGCTTTCACAAAAGATGATGAACTTTTGCCCCGTAGTGCGCCGGTGGTGATTGATTGCCCGGGGAATCAGGGAGAATGGGTTCGGCTGGAGGCCAAGGCTCCATCGCCCTCGTTTTGGAGCGACGCCCGGATCCTGCAACTTTCTGAGATCATGGTCTTTGAGGGAGGGGTGAACGTGGCACTGGGGCAGTCGGTGACGACCTCGACGCCAGCAGTCAGGTCCGAGCGTGCTTCTTCCTCACTGCTGGTGGATGGTCAGGTGCCCTACCTCATGGATGCTCGGGATGGCTCTTCGAGTGTCGCTTTTGTGAGTGAGGTCGGGATCGCGAAGGGTGCTAAAATGGAGATCGATTTGGGAGAGTCTCTGGAGGTTGATGGCGTGTCACTCCACAGAGTAGATCTGGGTGATACCGTCCCACAGTCTACCGTGTCTGATTTCGGCCTACCTCGCAGGATGGTGGTGGAAGGTGCGACGACACGAGGCTTTGAGGATGTCATTCGATTGGGAGAGATTCGCGTCAAGTCTGTCTATGAAGCAGGACCGATCCTTCCACTTGTATTTCAGTCTGCCAAGATTCGCTATTTGAGGATGAGAATCGTGGAACCTTATTCTCGAAAACCTGGTGAAGTGAAGGAGGGAGCCTTTCAATTTGGGGCCGCCGAAGTGGAAATTTTATCAAAAGGAGAGAATGTCGCTTTGGGCAAAACCTTCACTGCGGAGTTCGATGGATGGGGCGACTCCAGAAAGATAGAAGCTCTGACAGACGGGCGAAATCTCTACGGCACGATCTTAGGTCAGAGAGGGTGGCTCGGACAATTGGCTCGGCGTCATGACCTCGAGATATTACTGCCAAAGGTGAACGGGCAACTCGATCAACGATACTCTCTGCAGAAGCATAGTCTCCGAATCTTGTTCTGGGTGGTCGCGGGGCTTCTTATCACGATCGTGATCGCAGTGGTTGGTGGACGCATCAGAAGACTGAACGAACTGAGTGCGTTGAAAGAGAGACTCGCGGCGGATTTGCATGACGAACTTGGTGCAAATTTGCACACGATCGGCCTTTTGAGCGATTTGGCGACCAAGGCAACCGAAGAAAAGAGAGACAGCCTCCCAACCCTGATGAGGCGGATTCGCTCTGAAACCGAGAGATCCGGAGAAGCAGTCCGGCGATGTTCCAGATTGTTACTTTCAGACGAAGTTTATAGCGGCTTGGTGGCGGACATGGAAAGATCCGCCCGGCGGATCGCCGGAGAGGTGGAGCACACGTTGGAGGTGATCGATAAGGTTGGCCTGGAACAGCTGCCCGGTCCATATCTCCACGATCTCTATCTGTTTCACAAAGAGTGCTTGGTCAATGTGGGAAGGCATTCAGAGGCCACAATTTTTAAGACATTGCTGAGAGCCGAGGGCAGGAATCTTTTGCTCAAGGTGGAAGACAACGGACGAGGATTTCCTTTGGGACAGGAGGATCTCGTTCCTCCATCGCTGGAGAGGCGGGCCAAGCTGCTGCGTGGGAAAATTGTGGCAAGCGGGGAAGGAAACAAAGGGGTTAGTATTGAGCTTCAAATCAAGCTACCCAAACTGAAAACATGAAACAATCAGTGAAAGTGGCGATGATCGAAGATCACCCTGAGTATCGGGAGATGGTCGCGTTGCTGCTCGAAGACGAGGATGAAATCGCGCTTGAGTGGCAGTTTGGTTCGGCTGAATGGGCCCTGCGGCGGCTGTCTTCAGACCAGCGAAAAAAACTCCCGGATGTGATCCTTCTTGACCTCGGGTTGCCGGGTATGAGCGGTCATGTTGCGATCCCCGCCCTAAAAGAAGTGGCTCCGGCCGCAAAGATTATTATTCTTAGCCAAGCGGCTCAAGAAGAAGCTGTGATTGAGGCGATCTCGCTGGGGGTTTCGGGATACTTGTTAAAATCAGCCACTGCGGCGCAGATTGTGCGAGCGATTCGCGAGGTCGTTGAGGGAGGGCATCCGCTTGACGCGCATATCGCGGGTTTTATTTTGAAAAATCTCCCCGCGGTGCTGGTGTCAGGCGATCAAACCAAGGCTCTTACGGACCGGGAAATCGAAGTGCTTGAACTGGTGGCAAGCGGCTTGGTGAAAAAGGAGATCGCGAATAATCTTGGGATCGGTGAGACAACCGTAATTTCACACGTGAAAAATATCTACGAAAAGTTAGGGGCTGTGAATGCGCCTGCTGCGGTTGCAAAGGCCTATCGCGTGGGATTGTTGCCGAGGGGCCGCAGAAAGAAGTGAGGAAGCACTTCTAGAATGGTTCTCGGATCATGTGCATCCGTATCACAAGGTCATTTGATGGAAGGCTCATTTTTCTCGATGCGCAGATTTGAGAAGACCTTGCCCGTAGGCTTTGCCGGGAGAGTCTTTTTCCAATCGGCGAGGAGTTGGGCCAGGTCCGTCACTTTGTCTTTATTGACCTCTTTGAGATCGGTCTTTTCAAATGGGTCCGCAACGATGTTATAGAGTTCGTGGTAGGAGCCATTTTTGTTGGTGACGAGTTTCCATTGCTCGTGGACAACGGCGAAAGAAACCCAGTGGTTGGGTTTGGCTTTTTGGGCGGGCCAAGGGGACTGGGATTTCCAGAAGAGTGGTTTTGAGCGGAGCTTGGCTTCCATTTTTCCTTGGAGAACTTGGCTTTGGTCGAGGCCGTCGGGTTTGTAGTCCGCGGGCAGTTTGGCACTGGCGAGGGCGCAGAAAGTGGGGAGAAGATCTACGGCGGAGATCATGGAATCGTTGTCGATTTCTCCAGCGGGGATTTTTCCGGGCCAGCGGGCGATGAAGGGGACGTTAATACCTCCTTCGAAGAGGGCGGCTTTGTGTCCCTTGCGGCCAGCCGTGATTCCTTTGGCGGCGCCAATTCCCCAGCCTGCTCCGGTGGCGGTGTCGTATTGAAGCTTAAGTTCGCTCTTACCTCCAGCGCGGGCGGGGCCGTTGTCGGAGCTGAAGATGACGAGAGTATTGTCGGCAACTTTTAAGCGATCAAGAGTCGCGAGAACTTGGCCGATGCGGTCATCGGCATGCGAGAGGACCGAAGCATAGATCGCGTCCGCTGGGCTCTTCATGTCGCGGAATTTCCATTCGTATTTTGGGACGGTGTGGAAAGGGGTGTGTGGTTCGTGGACCCAGAGGTTGACGAAGAAGGGTTTGCCCGCCGCGACGGATTTTTCGATGAAGGCATTGGTGTGCATCGCGTCTTCGTGGACGGGCATTTGCTCGCCGGAACAGTTGAAGGCGCCGTATTCGTCATAGCCATATTCGGAGGGAGTGGGCGAATCGGGAATCATGTCATTGGCGAGGTGCCATTTGCCGTAGTGGGCGGTGGCGTAGCCGGCCTTTTGGAGGAGCTTGGGGATGGTGACAGCGCTCGGGTCGAGCCAATCAGGCATTCCGCGTTTGGCATTGCTGGGGACCCAAGCGAAGTGCCCATCGATGTTATAGCGGGCCGGAAAATGTCCCGTCATGACGCCGGTGCGGCTGGGTGAGCAGACTCCGCTGGCGACGGTGAAGCGGTGGAAGTCGGTACCTTCTTTGGCGAGGCGGTCGATATTGGGAGTTTTGAGGTAAGGGTGTCCGTGGCAGGAGAGGTCACCCCAGCCCCAGTCGTCTGAAAAAATGAAGAGGATGTTGGGCCGCTGCGCGGCGCATCCCAAATTCGAAAGGAGGAGAAATCCTAATGGAATGAGAGAGAAGATTTGATGGATTTTTTTCATATCAGTAATTGGTTTTAGTTCACTTTCCAGATTTCACCTTCTACCAGCTTACCGTCAGTGTTGGTGTCACGCCGCTTGAAGTGCGTCATATAAATTGCCTGATATTCCGCAAGTGTAATCGTGCCATTGGCGTTGGCATCGAGGTGGTTGAAAAGTACAGCCGGTTTGTATTCGTTCGGCGTGAGGCGCCCGTCGTCGTCACCGTCTTGGCTCTTGAAATGCTTTTCCCAGAACTGGTCATATTCTTCCCGGGAGACTTGCTTGTTCCGTTTCACGTTCTTATCCATCATTCTGAAAAGGTAGTTCCAGCAGGGGGCACGTTCGTTCAACTCAGGATTCCCCGCCTTCAGGTTGAGGGCCTGAATCATGGTGGGCATGATCACGCGGAGCGCCCCCTCGCGCACGGGATGAATCGTGTCCGGCACGTATTCGATGAAGCGCCCCGGATCTTCATTGAGGAGTTTTTTCCAAACTGGAAAGTGGTCGATCAACTGGAGTTTTTTCTTCTTCGCGACATCTCGATACATTTGGTTGTAGGCTGCCAGGTTGGGACGTTGCACTGCGGTTTGACCCACCGGCGGATTCATCACCATCAGGATGATTCCGCAGTTGGGCTGGGCCTGCAGGAGACGATCGATCATACCCTCGAGATTTTTCCGTGCGTGCTCGACACTGGTTTTACGACGGGCGACCGCATCATTGACGGCGAATTCGATAAAGACCGTATCCGGCTTGTTCTGAATCACCTTTTCATCAAACGACCTGCTGCCCCAATCCGAATTGCTTCCACCCTGGGCACTGTTGATGAAAGTGACCTGATCGGGATAGTTTTGCTCGAGAACAGTCGCCAGCTGATCTGTCCATGCGCCCACTTTCGTCAGGCTGGTGCCGTAGGTAATGACGGTTTGCTTACTCCCGGATTCCAGTCTGGATACCAATGTCTTTTGAGAGCCAGCGGGAACCATCCGGCGAGCAGTTTTGCCGCCGCTCTCCTGGGCTTGGGGTGGGACTTCCTTGGCCGCAGCGGGGGAGGGAACTAGCGCTGCGAGCAGTAGGAGCGGAAGAAATGGATGGCAGGCCTTCATTCGTCTGGTGTTTATCAATTGCGGTTCCGTGAGTTCACGGCGTCCCGAAGACCTGTCTCTTATACACATCTCCGAGCCCACGAGACTAGGCATGATCTCG
>OLHR01000011.1_pt1 | contig 71934 bp, 63 predicted proteins | sample 1609291 | NCBI WGS metagenome assembly OLHR01 (sample SAMN05416707, study PRJEB24817) | seawater metagenome | isolation source: Sea water | place: Canada:Atlantic | collected 2013-07 | reverse complement strand
CCTCTCTATTCGTCGGCAGCGTCAGATGTGTATAAGAGACAGGGTACCGTTTAGGGTGCGAGTTGCCGCCACCTTCTGGTGTGGGTCACGTCCCTCCATAATCAGGGGTGTCCACTCCGCGATCTTCGCGTGATCTTCAGAATACTCCTGACCGTGGTAACAATGATGACTACTCATCGCCGCATGACGCTTCTTGAGAAAGGCCTGATTGTCTTCACCGATAACGAAGCTCATATGAGGCACCGGCTGGATGAACTCGTTAGGGCTCGGTATTGCACCCTTTTTGACCAGATATGACCAGAATTGCAGCGACATGTCGAATTCGACGTTAACCTCTAGCGCCCTCGCGATGTCTATGCTGCCATCTGCGCCCATTGGTGTGTAGTTCAGTTCACAGTTAGCCGCATGTCCGGTACCGGCATTGTTCCACGCTCCCGAACTTTCTTGGGCCTCCCCCGGCAGCTGTTCAAGAATCTCAAGCTTTAAATGCGGCTGTAATTCTTTTAAAAAAGCTCCTAGCGTCGTGCTCATGATGCCCGCGCCGATTAAGGCTACATCGATCTCTTCTTCAGCCGTAGCCTCATTCATTAACCTCTCCTTCTAGTGCTGTGCTGTTGTGGCCTGCGTGAATCATATAAAATTTAGATAGTCATTTCAAAGGCTTAAAAGGTACATGCGCATCAGATGCCAACACGATATAAACACGGCGCCAGGGTTGATCGTCGATGATCCTCCAGGAATGACCGCCACCGACAGTGTCCTCCGCTAGAAGTATATCGCCAGTGGCGAGCTGAAAACGCTGTCCTTCTCGCGTTTCGAATTCGAGAGTCCCGCTCAAGGTGATGACTAGCTGCCGCACTGGGGCCGTGTGCCATGTTAGCGTGCCGCCCGGCTTCGTCTCGCGAAACGACGTCGTTGTGACCAACGACTCGTCGCTGAAGAGATCGCCACCAGCCGCGGGACCGAGGTCGATCATGCCTTCTTCGAACTGGGAGTTCTCGTCATCGCCAGTCCATATTCTCACGCATCGAAACACAGGGCTTTCCTCTTTGTCTGTTAGAATTGTTTTGTTATCTTTGTTGTGGCCAGTCACTAAGGCACGTGACCCCGAGCGGGTCTTGATCAGGGCCCTACGCTATTGTATGAGCTAGTCTATCGCTTTGCCATATTATTTGATTTTGGGCGATGATATCGTGTTTTTTCACAGATTAGATCAGATGTTATTGTGCAGGCTGCTTCCCCAGTGACGTCGGCTTGGGGGTTATGCTACAGGAGTTTCTTATCAGTGAGAGCTTGAGTCTGGGGTAAACCTACCTCATCGAGAGTGCTGAAAAAGTATCATTCGTGGTGGTTTTCAAGGCTCAAATATGAAACCTTATGTGTTGGATGATACGTTACGCCATGTTGCGCACTGGCTGCGGCAGCTTTAAATCTCAGACCCTTGGTTCGCAAGAGGCACTATTAATGAAGAAATCATATCTACTGCTCATCGTTTTGGTTGTTTGTCTTAGTGGTTGTTCTTTAAGTGACGCCGTCAACTCTGACGACGGCAAGTTGCCCGGCTCAGATAGAGATATACATGGCTGTATTGCCTCGGCGGGTTACTCATGGTGCGGCCGGTCTAATCAATGTGAACGACCTTGGGAGCTAGCGGAGAAGGAGGGCTTCGACAATAATCGCGAACAGTTTGAAGCATACTGCAAGGGTTGAGGGATGACAGCCTCACTGACACACCTTGCGTTGCATGTGAGGGACCTGGATGCCTGCATAGATTTTTATACGTCGTATGCTGATATGCATTTGGTTCATGATCGGGTTTCGGGCAGCAAGCGTGTGGTCTGGCTTGCCGAGAAGGAAAAAGAGATAAATTTTATACTAGTGCTCATACCAGGTGGTCCAGGGAGAGTGCAATCGGCTGAAGATTTTTCTCATCTCGGTTTCGCTTTGGCGACTCGCGATGCGGTAGATGCTGTTGCTGAGCGCGCGAAAATAGCAGGAATTTTGGAGTGGACGCCCAGAGACGAGCCATATCCAGTGGGCTATTACTGTGGCATCAAAGATCCCGACGGTAATTTTATAGAGTTCAGCTATGGACAACCTTTGGGGCCGGGTGCATCTCTATAGCCTCCCGACGTTATCAGTCGGTCATTACAAGTAAAAGACCGAGTGGCAGGCGCTACTTTTCTACTCATTCATAGAGATCGTGTATGAGACAAGTTGAGTTTCACCGGTCGCGCGTATTGTTTCTTAATCTCATGCTGACAGTGGGTAAAGTAAGGAATTTAAGTGAATACAATTAATCCTAGGAAGTTACTCAATAGCAAATGGACTGCTGTCAATCCTAAAGAAAAGGAAAAACACTTCCTTGTAACCGAAGTCGACTTTAACGAAGAAGGAGAGCCAGTTCTTTGTCTCATAGAGGCTGTTATCTCTAGTCGTGCGGCCCCAATACAGTGGCATGAGTTAGAAGACACGAATAAATGGCTTCATGGCTGGAAATAATGAATACTGTTCGTTGGATGTTCTAACCCGTAAATTAGCGTTAGGTATTCGGTGCTGAAGCGGCGAGTCGCCAGCCAATGATTGATGTTTTATGAAATACAATTCCACCACGCTTTTTTAAGGAGAGAAATATGTCAAATGAAGGCTATCACGAGCCAATAGGCGAACTTACTGACGAAACTAGAGATATGCATAGAGCGATTACATCGCTAATGGAAGAGCTTGAAGCGGTAGACTGGTACAATCAAAGAGTTGATGCGTGTAAAAATGAAGAACTGAAGGCAATATTGGCGCATAACAGAGATGAAGAAAAAGAGCACGCGGCGATGGTCCTCGAATGGATCAGACGACAAGATCCGAGATTTGACAAAGAGTTAAAAGATTATCTCTTTACAGATAAGCCGATTACACACGAAAAATAAGCATAAAAGCCTGCAAGACTTTCCGCTTTCTAGTGATTATGCGGTGGGCGGGTCTTGCTGGTGCGCCGCGACTAACACTGCATCGCGGCTGTTTTACTTGCAGATTCATTGTGCGCTATGGGGGTGAGTATCATGCAGGTAATAGGACTAAAAAAATCTATTCCACAGCACGACAGAGCGGTTGTCGCTGAGTGATGGACTCTTTACTAGAAGAAGTAGTGAGTTGTCCTTACTGCGGAGAGTCGATCAGAGTTCTGATAGACCATCAAGAAGCGGGTCAGCAGTATATTGAGGATTGCCAAGTGTGCTGCAGGCCAATCACTTTTAGCCTGCGTGTTGATGCGATGGGCTATATGTCTGTCACCGTATACGATGAAAACGAAACAGTCTAACCGGGGGCTCAACCGGGGACTAAGAAGTTTTCGGTGGCATCGTTGCTTTCACGTTTTACGGCTGTGCGAGTGCGGCGGTTAAGGGCGTTATGTGACATGTGCCGAGTTTATAATTTTTTGATATTGACAGGACGCCTATAAGGGTGAGCTTCTTATGAAACTGATAATTCGAAATCTTGACCGCAGTACTACCGAAGGCGAAATAAAAATTCTGTTTGAGGAATATGGCACGGTGCAGTCCTGTGATCTTGTGATGGATAAAGCTCTGGGTGTTTCCAAGGGGTTTGGTTTTGTACAGATGCCAAAAGCCGCAGAGGCTAAAGTTGCGATGAAGGCTATAAACAACAAAAGTATTGGTAACAGTAAAGTCCGTGTAAAAAAGGCCGAAGACCGTACGGCGTGAGTGCGCGATTCGGTTGTGGTGTATTGACAGCATGAATACTAAACAGCCCGATAACCCTCTACACGGAATTACACTGGAGTGCATTCTTGAAAATCTTGTCGAGCACTACGGCTGGAGTGGCTTGGCTTTAAAAATCACCATCAACTGTTTCAGAAAAGATCCATCGATTAAGTCATCGCTCAAGTTTTTACGCAGAACGCCATGGGCGAGGCAAAAAGTTGAGGCATTGTATATATCAACGTTCCAAAAAAAATCTCCTTGGGCCAATTCAACGTATGGCGCAAAAAAATGAGGTTTTATCAAAAGCCGCAAAAATATTTGAGGAATGTATTTTTCTAATAAAAAAACTAAAGTTCACTAGGAAGTATTTTATGAGAGTTTTCAAGATACTTGCACTGTTGTTTTTAAATTTCTTTATTACGGCGGCTTATGCTGATGTGCTTTTGGAGACATCGTCTACATGGGAGGGCGGTAAAATAATATATCCCAAGGGTGAGCCCGAGATAACGTCGGTAATACTTACAGTTGATGAAGGTGAAGTGACGCCGTTTCACTGCCATCCGGTTCCGACGCTAGGGTATATCCTGCAAGGGAGTCTGGAGGTTGAAACAAAATCTGGGAAGAAGGTCAGATTCAATAAGGGAGAGTCAGTGGTTGAAGTGATGAGGACTGTTCACCGTGGCCATGCCATCAATGGCCCGGTCGAGGTTGTCGTTTTCTATGTAGGGGAACAGTCGACCCCCAATACGGTGCTGCCTGATAATGACCCGGAATCCATTTACTGCGATCCATAACGCAGCTACGACGCCTCTTCGGGGAAGATGTCAGGGCGCACTCATGGATGCACTGTTGGATTCCAGACCCTGCTGTTAAGGCGTCACAATATTGAATGAGGCCTCCGGCGTGTCCAGCAGAGCAAAAAATTTCACTAGACCTAGCTTGCTGCCCTCAATAGAAATATCGTCCGAAAATAGTATGTCGCTTGCTCCCGCGCCTCCCGTCAGCATCTGTACAAAGAGCGCATGTGTGATATAAATACTCGCGTCTGCATTGGGTGAGGGACTTCCTTTGTGCTGGTGGAGGACGGCATTTTCTAACTCCAGGACGTAGTTCTCTTCTAGGTCGGTAAAGGTGATGTTCAAGACGAAGGTCTCGCCGTCTGCCTTAGGCCCGTTAAGCATGACCGCCATAAGCTCAAAGAATTGATCAACGGGCGTCTCTTCGATCAGGTCAATCGCGTTGGAGAGGTCGAGGCCTGCTGCAGGAGCGCCCTGCCGTAGCTCGAGTGCGCCTGTAAGGTACACGTCGCGCCAGGGGCCTGACTCCGCCATGTAGGCCATTTGATCGTAGGTTTGCGCTAATAAAGCTTTGGCTGCTTTATTGTCCGGTTCTGCAAACACCAGATGATTGAGCAACTCTGCAACCCAACGATACTCGCCTTCAGCGAAGTCTGTTCTGGCCTGTTTCATGATGGCGTCACTGCCGCCCATCATCTCAACATAGCGTTCGGCTGACATTCGCGGTGGCAAGGGGTCGAGGTTGGCTGGGTTGCCGTCATACCAGCCAAAGTACATCTGGTATACGGCTTTGGCATTGTGCTTTAGCGTGCCGTAGTAGCCACGATTAGAAAAGCTGGTGCGCAGTGCCTCGGGCATTTCTAGTAAATCGGCGATCTCTCTCGGTGTGTGACCACTAGCAGCCAGGCGTAGGGTCTGATCGTGAATGTAGCGGTACATATCGCGTTGCTTCTTCAAGAAATCGATGATCGTCTCATTGCCCCACAGGGGCCAGTGATGACTGCCAAAATACACCTCAGTATCCGGAAATAATTCGATGGCCTCGTTAATGTAGTGGCTCCATTTGCGGGCATCACGGACCTTGGCACCACGCAGGGTATAGAGGTTATGCATATTACGAGATACGACTTCGGCGCCGCAGAAGGCTTTCAGTTCTGGCAGGTAAAAAGTCAGCTCAGCCGGCGCTTCGGAGCCCGCCGCATTTTGGAAAATGAACTCAACCCCGTCGATGATGGTCGACTCTCCAGTGGTATCGATAATGTGGGTAGGCGCAGCTATACCGGGGCTGCCAAAGGCAGGGCCTTTTCCAAGCCCAGATCCAATGTGGCCTTTTGCAGAGTGTTCTAGCTGGCTGCCGTACATGTACATAGAGCGCCGGCTCATGGTGCTACCCACGATAACGTTTTCACTAGTAGCCTCATCCATGAACCCAGCCGGGGCAAAAATCTCTGTGTTGTCTTCAGCACCTAGAACGGATGCTACCCCGCCGAAGTGATCTATATGGGAGTGGGTGAAAATAATCGCTGAAACTGGCTTGTTCCCGAGGTGTTCTCTGGCAAAAGCAATTGCGGCAGCAGCGGTTTCCTTGGAGGTCAGTGGATCTACGATGATCCACCCGGTTTGCCCTTCGATAATACTCATATTGGAGAGATCGAAGCCACGCAATTGGTATACGCCCTCAGTGACCTCATAAAGCCCGTGATTATTATTCAGTGTGGCCTGACGCCACAGGCTGGGATTAACGGTATCTGGGGCCTCGCCTTGTATAAAATCGTAGGAGGGCATATCCCAGACAATGGAATCCCCGGGGCCCGCTACCTCAAGCGCTGTTGGCACAGCGATGAGACCTCGGCGTGCATCTTCGAAGTCCGTCTGGTCGCCGAGATTCAATTCCTTTCGAACTTTAGCGTTAGCGAAGATCGTGGCGTTGGTAGCTGGCGTATTGCCCTGAGCGCCTATTGTAGTATCTGTGGGCTGCTCTCTCTCACACGCTAACAGTAGTGCAAGAAGAGCAAAAATCAGAAGCCCTTTTCCGAACCTTAGGACTTTGGGCATGGAGTTTCTCCTGGTTTGAGATTCAATGGCGAATCGAAATGATAGGATAAGATTTTAAGCCAGTCGCTGGCAGCTGTTTGCCTTGCTCTTAAGCAGGAAAAGCACCGAGCTAAACATTAGGTGTGCAACACGATAGTATAGAGCCGCGGTATACTGTCAAGCTGTATGGTGAGGTGATGAGTCGCGCTATCATGCGGTGACACCGTTGAAATGTTGTTCAGGATTTGTATTGATATGAAAGTGTCTCTTTTCGGTGCTACTGGTAATTTGGGTAGGGAATGTCTCGACCAATGTTTGCAGGCCGGTCATGACATGACCGTACTAGTGCGCAGCCCAGAAAAACTGCCGGATGGATTGCGAGACGCCATTACCGTTATCAAGGGTGACGGCTTGATCGCTGAGGATGTTGCCCGTGCTATTCCATCCGGGACAGATGCAATTCTGTTTGCGATAGGGGTTGATGAAAGAACCTCGCCACCTGATCTGTGTACAGATGTTACGCGTCATATTCTAGCCGTTATGCGCAAGCACCAGAGCCTGAAGCTGGTCTGGTGTGGCGGTGGTAGTAATATTCGTGTAGACGATGTAATGACGTTTGGGGCACGATTTGTGCGCTGGTTCTCGGAAACCTTTCTCAGGCATCGACATGCAGACAAAGAGCATCAGTTGAATCTTTTAGATGAGAATACGGATCTCTGCTGGATGGGAGTGCGGCCACTGCAGATGAGACCCGGGGTAAAGAAGGGTGAGTATCGACTGGGCTACAACGCATTCAGTGGCTTATCCAGCATTTCCTTTGCCGACTGCGCGCACGCCATGGTGGAAATGCTTGAACATGACACATGGCGAGGTCGGGTGCCGATTGTGCAGTACTAGTCGCCAGTCGCTTGGCGGTGTTACCGTTATGGGTCATTGCAATATAAGTCCTCAGTAAACCTAAAAATAGGAAACAGTGAAATGACAGAGCTGGCGAGTGCGATGAAGGCCTGTACAAAATCTAACAGTGCGACCCCTGAGCACCTCATCGCCGAAGGTTGCTTCATTAGCGAGTTATCGAACTCCGCAGATGATCCCGATATCTCTATCGCACGAGCACGTCTGGAGCCAGGCAAGACAACTCGGTGGCATTATTTACAGGGGACGGGTGAGCGTTATGTTGTCCTTGAGGGTTCTGGTCTAGTGGAGATTGATGATCTCAAGCCAAATCATGTCAGCGTTGGAGATGTAGTGCTGATTCCGCCTGAGGCGCACCAGCGCATCACTAACACGGGCTCTAGTGACCTGGTATTTCTGGCGATCTGTTCACCTCGTTTTTCCGAGGCTGTATACGTTGATAGTGAGGATTGAACAGCACATCGCCTTTGAGACAATGTCGCCTTGGCATACTGGAGAAAAGTTATGTCTGAGAAATTTGAAAAGCTTGATCACTCGCATAAAGTGTTTATCCAGCAGCAGCATCTGTACTTTGTGAGTACAGCGGGCGCAGAGGGTTATGTCAATGTATCACCTAAGGGCATGGACAGTTTTCGTATCCTTGACGATTCTACTGTTGCCTGGTTGAACCTGACTGGGAGTGGCAATGAGACGGCCGCACATGTCCTGGAAAACGGCCGTATGACAGTGATGTTTTGTTCTTTCGGCAAGCAGCCACTGATTATGCGTCTCTATGGTCAGGCGGTGGCGATTCATCCTCGTGACGAGCGCTGGGATGAATTATCAGCGCTGTTCCCTTCCTATACGGGAGCACGCCAAGTTTTTTCCTTGAGTATAGAGCTAGTGCAGACCTCTTGCGGTTACGCTGTGCCTTATTTCAGACTAGAGGGAGAGAGGCCCACGCTGACTAAGTGGGCTGATAACCATGGTGAAGCCGGCATAAGGGACTACTGGATGGAGAAGAATGCTAAGAGTCTGAATGATACAGACACTGGAATATAATGGAGACAGGTCAGCCCTGGAAAGTCCAGCTCGCTGCTCACAATCACGTCTCTAGAGGAGTTTGGTGTTCGAAAATTTACTGTAATATCATTTATTTTCATGCCGACTTGATACTCTGAACAGAGGCTAGGCACCACGTTTACTAATTAGTGAGGAGCACCACCAACATGATAAAGAAGTTAATTGCATTCGTTCTAGTGCTGGTGGTGGGTGTTTACATCGGATTTCAGTTGCCCCGTGGTGCCGGCCTTGTAGCCGCGATAACGAGTGTTGGAAGTAATCATGAGTCAAACTATACCGGATTAAAATCAAATCAGGCGATGATCGATTTTAAGGCTATGTTCGATCGCACGCATCAAATGGTGTTGGATGAGGCACAAACACAGCAAGAGGCTATAGAGGGCATGCGCTGGTTGCTGCGAGTCATGGCGATGAGTGCTGAAGTGGCGGCTGACGGCAATCCGCGCTATCCGCATTTTCAGCAAATGGATACGCTAGTGCGCAAGGTCGGTGGTGATAATCCGGACGCCGAGTATCATCATGTTCAGATTGATGGGCAGTATGATTATAGTATTACGGGGACCCGAGGGACTGTCCCCTATATTGGGTTTACGATCACGGGGGGTAAAGGTATGACCCCGCGCCGCCAAGTTGGGTATATCAACGACCTCGCATTGAATGTTGATGAACAGGGCAACTTCACGTTGCTGCTTACCAAAGAACAGCCAGATCTTGATGCTTACGGGAACTCTGCTGGTCCGGCTAACTGGATACAAATACCTGAAGATGCCTCTGGCATTTTGGTTAGAGAATACATTGCCGACCGCAGCGTTGAAGTGCTGCCGACACTGTCAATCGAAATACTGGGAGAGAAACCCCCGTTTGTGCCGCCCACTGATGATGACATTGCCAACGCATTGATCGGTACAAGCTATGCATTTTTAAAGCTGTCAACGCTGCACAAATACGTGCTGCCTGAATTGCTGGAGGAAAAAAACAGGTTTATCCAAACCACCTCCGAGTCACTGGGTGGCGCAATCAGTAGTGCAGATAATTTATATATGGTGGGAAGTTATCAACTGGCTCAAGACGAAGCACTGGTGGTTCGGGTTGAGCCCCCGCAATCGCGGTATTGGAACTTCACCTTAGAATCTCGTTGGCACGAAACAACCGATTATTTGCATCGTCCCGTATCGCTAACGCTAGAAGAAGTGACTTATGAGGGTGATGGCAAGGTTGAATTTGTGATTGCTCATAAAAATCCTGGGCACCCAAATTGGCTCGATACCAGTGGTCAAGAGTTTGGGTTCATGACCTTCCGATGGCTGGGCAGTAAAGGCGACAACATTCCCATGCCGGATGTTAAAGTCGTCAAGCTTAGTGATTTGTAGAACCTGTCGCCGCCTTTGGCTTGCGTAGTACATATGCCAGCGGAGATATGTGTTGGTCACAGTAGCGCTAACGCTTAGGCCTTCAACTGTGGTGCCAGACCAAAACGCGAGTCTCAGTCCAGAGCTGACCATTGACGACCTGGATACAGCTCGACAACAGGCGCATAGAGCCACTCATCCCGATAGGCTTTGCGCGCAAGATATTGCAGTAATTTTTCATCATCCAGGGTCCGCGCTTCAATGGCAGTGACAAGCGCCTGCTGCGCCTGCGTCACACCAGCAAAACGGTGGCCCAGCAACTCACCTATTTCTTCACGCTCGGTGTCGTTCAAGGTGGCACTAAAACGCGAACGCCGGTCTAGGCATTCTATAAGTCTTGCCGCGTCTTGGGCTCTTGAATGAGCAAACGCATTGTCAACCCGTGGCAAAACATCGCGCCGTAAACTATCGGCGGCTGTGCTCACGAGTAGATCGGCCCGTGCCGTTGTGGTTGGCATTTCGGGACGCGCAATGCGTATACCCATCGCATCGGCAATGCCTTCACAGGTGGCTCGGTCAGTAACATAGCGATAACACAGATACCACGCGAGCGGCTCCTGCTGCGGCGGTTTGGCACACACTGCGTGAATTCCCACCATGCCGCGTACGTTTTGCTGAATGCGGTAATACTGCGCTGAGAAACGCTGATAGGGTAAACCCGATTCCTGCTCGTACAATTTGAACAGCCCGTCAAGACCGCCGCAGGGGTTCCAGAACTCACGCACACAGATATTGCCCAGATCCTCCATCGGGTCGCCCCAGTGACCCCACTCCCAGTCAACGACTACGCTGACCTTATTCTGCTGAAACATAAAATTAACCGGGCCGGTGTCGCCCTGAACCAAAGCCATTTGCGGCACCTCCAGAGGCACGTGCTGCCGCAGCCATTGGACCGCATAAGTCATTAGCGGATCAGTGTAGTTGTCCAAAAAGCGTTTAAAGTTGCGCAGTTGGAGATCGAGGTCTCCCAGCGCCAGTTCTGCCGCGGTCTGCGGTTTCGCGCCCAACACTTTATCAAGCCCAAGCGTGTCAGTATTTAGACGGTGCAAGCGCGCTATGATTTTGATGAAGTCCTGCATAATCGCTCGCTGACGTGCCGTGTCTTCTAGCTTATCAATGTCCGAGCGACCCGCGTCTCGCGCAAGCAACGCAGCGCAATGGTCATCACTCCAGGCATACAGCCTTGGCGCCGGAATATCAGTGTCCTCAAGCGCTTGACAGATCATAGCTTCTTTATAGAGTGATGTTGCACTTCCCTTAATCGGGTTTCGGTCCAAGCGGAGGAATCCTTCCGTCACGTGGCCTCCGGGTGCGGTAATGTCCACTACCCATGCTTCCCTGCGCGCAAGGTGCCGCTCCAGACGTGTAATAGAGCCACCACCACTTTGTTCCACCCATTCATAGAGACCATGGGGTAAGTCATGAAAAATTTTACTCATCCTTCAGTCTCGCTCTAGATCGCGCATTTGACACGTTTATAGCCTGATGATGATGACAACAACAAGCATTTGCCGCCAAATATGCTGTAGCGACCAGATTGTTAGTCTAATGCCTTAGGCCCCTGTTGTTGCGCAACTGGCCCCGGAGATCTGAATAGGCCTTGTTGTTAACAATCGTGAGCTTAGACCCCTAGGTCTGGTAACTGTGGGCCGTAATCCGTATATTTTGCGTATTGTTGGGCAGCGTTACCGTGGCGTTGTTTTTTTCCCACTGAATGTGTGCCTATTATGAAAACGCTCGCCGAAAGATTTCCTCGTCCAGATTTAGTCAACCGGATTAATTTAATGGCCAAGACAGTCGGCGGAGCGGCTGAATTAATCAGCCTCGAAGCCAACGAAATGATTGAGGCCAGCCGCCGTGTCACTGGGTTAAGTGATTTTGGTGAGCGTATTGATGGTGATTGGCAGGGCCGATTGAAGGGCTTGGTTGCAAGCCTAGATGCCGAAGCCGATTTAAATGTTATGGGCCGACTTCAAGTGCGACAAGAGATTTTACGTTGTTTGCAAAGCCGACTATATCTCACTAAAAAAATCACCGAGCAGCCCGAAATCCTGAATGAAGAAATTGTTGAGCCGTTTATTATTACCGGCACAGGACGTTCGGGCACCACAATTACGCTTGAGTTGCTCAGCCAGGATGTAGACTCACTGGCACCCATCGCATGGAAGGCTTTTCACCCCACCGATGACTTGGGTGACGAAGCAACCCTGTTGCGGCTCACTGAGTGTGAGCAAGACTTATGGCTAGATGTCTGCCCGCAAATGGCCGCCATACATGAGTTGCGTTCGGACATTCCGGATGAGTGCATCGGTGTTCAAAAGCCCTCTTTTGGTGGCATGCTTTGGTGGGTGCTTCATGACGTACAAACGTTTCCAATGGATCCTGAGGCGGCGATGAAATACCAAAAAGTTGTTATGCAGGTGATGCAGTTCGAACACAGGAAAAAACATGCGGGTAACAAAGTGCCGCACTGGGTACTAAAAACACCAACGTATCTACCGATGCTTGATTTGGTATTCTCGATGTATCCTGACGCTTGGATTATCCTGAACCACAGAGATCCATTAAAAACAGTGCCTTCTGGTTTGTCGACTCTAGCGGCCACTCGGTACATGCGTAGTGATAGAGAGGGTTCAGAGCAGTTGCTAGAGCTTGCGGGTAATGCCAGAAATGACATGATGATGGATGTGTATCGAAGGAGACAAGCTGGCGAACTCCCACAACGTTTTATCGACTTACATTTTAGTGATTTAATGAGGGATCCGGTGAAAGCATTAGAAGGGGTTTATCGCCAAGCAGGAAAGGCTTTCAGTCAAGATTATCAACGTGCGATTACAGGATATTTGGCGCAGAAGCCAAAAGGTAAACATGGGAAGCACCAGTACTTGCCAGAAGACTGGGGCATGGATACTGAAACGTTAGAGCAACAAGCCCAAGACTACATAGAGAGTTATCAGGTTGAGAAAGAGTCATAAGTAGGCGCTGGCTACTACTGTAGCAGATGGAAGCCGACCCCGTGGTCGAGAATTAGTTGACCACTGCACGCACCGAGATCGCTGTCCAACTGCTAGGCCGATGAGTCCGGTGTTCTTTCATGCAGGCGATCACGCTTATGCATTATTTCGAATGCAAAATAGCAGCAAATAAGATAAGACAAAATGGGGAAAATGTATGTTATGGCGTTAGTATATTAGGATATACAGTGCTACATAAAAACTTTTTTAAGACTTATCGATCATAAGGGTAATCATGTCAGAAATTGTATTTACGAGTGACGAGCGCGATATTATTTGTCGCAAGATACAGCTTTATTTGCACGAGGAGCTCGATCAGGAAGTAGGGCAGTTCGATGCGGGTTTCTTGTTGGATTTTTTTGCCGAGGAAATTGGAGCCTATTTTTACAATCGGGGTTTGTATGACGCCCAAGGTATTTTGGCAAGCCGCATGGAAAATATCGCTGAAGCAATTTATGAAATTGAAAAGCCGACACAGTTTATCAAGTAGCATTGCACCGGCTCAGCGGGCTGAGGAAGCGGTGTCTGCGCTGCACGAACCTGGCGCTCAATGCATCAATTAGAGGATTTTTTATGAGTTTGCGGCGTGGCGTTCTGGCACTGTTATTGTTGGTTGTTCTGTCCTCGGCATTGTTCCTAGTTTATGCCCTGAATATTTACACATCGGTACCGGTAGAGCCTGAGTGGGCAGTGTTAGGTGCCGATCCTATACCGGAGGATGCGGTGACGGTGCGCTTTAGCGGCACAGCGACCTTGTTGTTTAGTGACGGCGAGACACAATGGATGACGGATGGGTGGTTTAGTCGCCCTGGTCCCCTGCGTTTGTTATTGGGAAAAATTGCGCCGGATCTGTCGAACATAGAGCGGGGTCTGGCGGACAATCATGTTGTTGAATTGGCGGCGGTGTTGCCGGTGCACTCTCATTATGATCACGCTATGGATGCGCCAGAGGTTGCCAGGCGCACTGGCGCGTTATTACTTGGTTCGGAGTCCACGGCCAATATTGGCCGTGGATGGGGGCTGCCCGAGTCGCAGATACAGGTGCTGGTAGACCGCGAACCTGTGCAGTTGGGGAAGTTTGTGATTACGCCGATTGAATCCCGACATTTTGAGTTTCCCGACCCAGCGATTCGCGAGCGTGCGCTGGGAAACCCAGAGCTTACCGTGCCTTTGGTGCCACCGGTGCGCGTGTTTGATTACCGCGTGGGTACCGCGTGGGTCCTGCATGTCAGTCACCCCAAGGGAAGTTGGTTAATAGTGGGTAGTGCGGGTTATGTGGAGGGCGCATTGCAGGGTCTGGACGCTGATATTGTCTTTCTCGGCGTCGGTGGTTTGGGGTCGCAAACAGCCGATTACCGCGAGACGTTCTGGCGCGAGACAGTGGATGCCACCGCACCCACGCATATTATCCCTATTCATTTTGACAGTCTCACAGGGCCGGCGGAAGGCCCGTTTAGGGGGCCGGTCCAGGCAGTGGCTTTCATTTCCGGGGGGCAGGAAGATACTCGGTTATTTCTGCACGATAAGGCAGCCGACAATCCTGAATTACACTTTAGTACGCTGCCTCGTTTTGAGGAGGTGGTGTTGTTCGAGTGATGGCATGATGCTGGGCGTTCGCTGTTAGACAAAAGCCCCGTGGACATACCATTGCTGGGTCAGGCGGTCACGAAACACCCAGTAGCGTTGGCCGCCCTTATCTGCCGCGATGTAATAATCCCTACTCACCGGCTCTTGCCACCAGTTGTCCTCAATCCGTTCTGGTCCACATACCATGCTTAGGGCGCCGTTCCAGTACAGATTTTTGCCGTGTTGGCGTAGTTCTTCGGGTTGTGGCATCAACCAGAAGGGGCGCTGGGCGCAGTGTGGACTTGGGCTATGTTCATTCCCAGGATGGTCGTTGCTGACCAGCATCGCAAACTCTGGCAGGTGCTCGTCCCGACAACCGAGCTTTTTAACGGCCTGTAATCCCAGTCGGTTGCGCAGCCGGTCTAGCAGGGCAGCCAGAGGTTCACGCTGGTTGTGGGGGTTGAACAGATCGATACTTTCCTGCTGGCCGGGTTGCAGTTGCGGACACGCCAGGGCTAGGCCTTCTACGCTGTTGGTCAGATTCAGTTGTTCAAAGCGAAGACAGGTGAGCTGGTGCCAGTTTTTCCAGTCACTGTGGCTGCTGGCACTGCGCACACAGATATTCTGTAGTTTTTTATCACTGCTGATTAGCTGCCAGTTAATTTCACTGGTCTGCAGTTGGGTGTTGCGCAGAAAATAACACAATGACTGCAGCAGTTGTTGCACGGCGGGGGTTAGCTCATGGTTGGTTTTTACCTCGTAGCCAAACCAATATTCATCTTTGAAGCTCGAGGGGGGGCAGTAGTCTGTCTGCAGGTCTTCTCGCTGGCCCATAAGCTGTTGTAGAAAATGGGTAAACGCTTTGCCACAGCGCCGGCCCAGTGCCGCAGGTGGCAGCGTGAGCACATCACCCACTGTGTGCAGGCCTGCCCGGCGTAGAGAGTTCACGGTAGCAGTGAATTCTTTCAGGAGATTCAGGGGCAGGGGGCTCAGCCGTTGTTCCAGTGGTTGCTGTATCGCCATGGCCGTGACTCTGGGAGTAAAGGACAGTAGCCAGGCGGCTTTGGGCGTCGGCGCCAGTCCGTGATGTGCGCAATAGCCGCGGCTGCTGATGCCGGTGACCACTTCTGCCAACAGAGCATCCAGCCCTTGGTACAGACTTAGGCAGCCCTCGATTTCCAGCTGCAGACAGTCAAATTGCCAGGTGTAAAGGGTAGGAGTGATGCTATAAGCCCAGCAGCACAGTTGCTGCAGGCAGCGGTGTTCCGCCTGCTTGTCTCGTTCCAGCAAGCGGATCGCCTCTTCGCCTGCGAGTGCCCGTACCGTCGCGGCACCCATGCCTTGACGTATTCCTAGGGCGGCGGCGCAGTCATTGATACGAATTACGCGCTGTGCGGCCATGACTGCCACGGGCTGTTGCTCACAGTGGCTCAGGCATTGCAGAGGTAGCTGGTCAAAGCGCAGGCACAGCCAAAGGCTCATAATTTTTTCCCTCGAGTAGTGGCCTGTAAACGGCAAAGACAACACTTTTATGATAGCAATAATACTGTATATATATACAGTATTATTGCTATCTATTTCTCTGCCGGCAGCGATAAAGCACCACTTTTGTGGTGTCTGGGCCACATTCTGTACCTCTAATTGTTACCTTAGGTGACAAATTGGTGCACGAATTAGAACTTTGGATCACTGCTTTAGATAACTATTTATGTACAATATTTAATGAATAATATGCAGGATCGAGGTTGTGATTGATCTGCGATGGGTAGATAGTGGTAACATATTCTTTGAGTTATGTTACTTAAAGTTACATGCGGGAGATCTACTGATGAAAGTTTTATTAATGACTGTCCTGATCTGTCTGGCATTCAATGCCTCTGCTGACTGTCCTGTTAAGAGGCCGGGCGAGTTGCCCGTGTTGCCTGATGGCGCAGTCGCCAGTGATGAAGTAATGTACAGGGGGCAGTTGGCGGCAGAAAAGTACCTGCTGCATGCGGAGGCCTACATAGGATGTGGCTTAATGGCCCCTCAGCAACACCTAATTTTGGTCGCAAAAGTGGAAGACTTTTCTCGGGTTTACAATGATGAAGTCATTGAATTCCAGGTTCGCTCCAATCTCCTTGCAGAGAAATAGGACTCGTATTCTCCAGCAGGTAAGTGAAGATGAGTGTGATTAGGAAACCTACACCTCTATGGCGGGCGGATAAGCAAGCGTGCGCGGGCAATTAAGTCGCTGCAGGTTATACGCCCATTGCAGGACTGTGTTGGCTATTAGCTGTCCAGACCGGTAATTCCCATAGTTGTGGTTGCAGTGGCTCATCTTCTGCGGGGGATAGATCCACGTCGATGGATTGGTTGCCGCCACGTTGCTTGAGGATGTGTACTTTGCGGTACTCGCGCATTTGCATGCGCAGGCTGGAAGGAGCGCTGTTGTGGTGTGCCTGGTTGGGGCGAAACAGTACGGCCAGGCTATCCCCACTGGCGGCCGCCAGTTGTAGTTTGCGCAATTCGCTGTAGTTATAGTTTTGTGCGCCCAGCCAGCTGAATACAGCGCTGCAGGTGGTGCTGCGTAGAGCTTGTTCAGTCGCCCATAAACGCTCCTGACGATTTTTGGGATGGACCATCAAAATCTGTTGGGTGTCGATACCTCGACCGGCCAAAAGTGGGGCATAGGGTATATAGGGTGGAGCGATAAATACTTGCCAGCGGCCCTGGTCGCTAAGGCGCTCCATGGCGGGCAGGAACAGGCCCATGGCGCCCAGCCCACAGCCGTCGCTTAGCAACTCAATGGTACCGTCCAGAGGCCAGCCGCCCTGCTGCAATTGTGCATCCAGTGCTGCATGGCCAGAGGAAAGGCTCGAAGAGCCGTTGCAATCGCTATTCGCTGAAATACTCTGACCCTGAAAGTGGGGGGGGCGCCCACGCCAAGTGTCGTTGCGATTGATAATCTGTTCCAGCATCTCATTCATAGCCTGCACCTCGGGGTTGTCTGTCTATAAAACTGTATATACATACAGTAGTATTGAAAAAGACAGAATGCAAGCTATGAATGACGGGGTTGGGAGCTGTCGAATTCTATAATAGGCCAGAAAACAAGCGAGTACTTAATTAGCCCGGCATAGCGTGATGACCAGACGTGAGAGATTATCCCAGGGTTTGCCGTCAGCAAAACCTTTGATACTGCCGTCCGCTCGAGCGGCCTGCTCCAGCAGCAAAGATAACGAGTGCGTGTTGTGGCGCGTTAGCGCGGCCTGCATCAAGGGCATGCGATTTTGCCATACGCGCCGAGAGCTGAGCGCCTGCTGTGTACTTTGACCGCTGTCGCAATCCAGTTGTGCTTCGTAAAGAGTCCGAATCTCCCGGACTAAGGCCCACAATACCACTGGGGGCTCCGTACCTTCTGCGCGAAGTCCATACAGCATGCGCAAGCTGACGCTGGTGTTGCCTTTCAGGGCGTTATCGGCCATGTCGAACAAGTTGTAGCGGGCATTGTCGGATACCGCTTCAGTGACCGTTTGCATCGTAATTTTAGAATCTGCTGCCAACAGTTTCAGTTTTTCAACTTCCTGCACCGCGGCCAACAGGTTGCCCTCCATCCGCTCACACAGCAACCGCAGGGCATCGTCATCGATACTCATGCCAGCGTTGCGGACTCTTTGTTGCAGCCAGCGGGGCAGATTCTTGGCATCCACCGGCCACACCTGGACAGTGACACCCGCTTTGTCGAGGGCCTTATACCACTTGCTATTGGTCGATTGTTTGTCAATTTTTCCCGACACAATCAGCAGTACATCGTCGCCGCTGGCGATGTCTAGATATTCGCACAGGGCTTTGCTGCCTTCCGCTCCTGGCTTGCCACTGGGTAGACGCAGCTCAATCAGCTTGCGATCGGCAAACAGTGACATGTTAGAAGCGCTATGCAGGATATCCTGCCAGTTGAAATTAGAGACGCCCCCTTCGATAATCTCACGTTCGTTACAATTCTCTGCCCGTGCTTTCTGGCGAATTTGGTCACAGCACTCCTGCAATAACAGGGGCTCATCGCCACTCACCAGATAGACAGGAAGAAGTTTTTGCTGCAGATGGTCGGCCAGTTTCTCGGGGTATAGGCGCATGACTGGCTATTGCGCCGGGACAGAGGCTGGTGTTGTCGTTGGAAGTGAAGCGGGTGTCGAGTACTGGAAACTGGCAGCGTAAAAACTAATACGCCGCATAATCTGTGCGGCCAGTTCAGTGCTCATTTCGCCCTGAATCAGCCGAACTTCCGAGGCCTTGCCGACCACATTACGCGGGTTATTCTCCATTTGCTTGACCACCATTACAGTGGTTAGCGGCATAACCTCCTCGTTGCGGGCATCGACTATCCTAAATTTCGAGCTCATGGTGAGTTCGAGTTCGGCGACTCGGGCCTCGGAGTTGAGAGAAAGATTGCGTTGTTTAAAGAGCTCTGGACTCAGCACCAGCCTGAAAGTGGCATTTTCACGATCGGTCCACTGCACATCATTGGCGGCAAGTTGTGACACCACGTCCCGGCTGAAGTCACTGTTTGGACTGTTAGTGACCAGATACATACTCTTCCATGCTTCCGGTATGGCCATGCTGCCCACACCACGCAGTTGGAATCCGCAGGCAGCAAGCAGACAAGTCATGACAAAAATTAAGCTGTATTGGCTAAGGCGACTGTCCATGGTGAGTCTCATTGTCAGGGGTTAGTTGGCCACGATATTAATGAGTTTGCCCGGCACTACAATAACTTTACGCACGGTGAGTTCTTCCAAAAAGCGCCCCACGTTCTGCTGCGAACGTGCCAGCGATTCTACGGTATCCTTGTCGGCATCGACGGGGACTTCTATTCTTGCGCGTACTTTGCCGTTCACCTGAACGACTATCTCGATGCTGTCGCGGGGAAGAGCGCCTTCGTCAACATTGGGCCAAGGGGCATTGAGAATATCACCCTTGCCGCCGAGGATCGGCCACAGTGCGTGACACACATGGGGCACAATGGGATTGAGCATCAACACGATAGCGTGGAGAGCCTCGTCAATTATGCTACGACTGGATTCATCGTTGTCCAGTTTGCCCAGTTCGTTGCACAGCGCCATGATCGCGGCGATGGCCGTGTTAAATGTCTGACGGCGACCATAATCGTCACTCACCTTGGCAATGGTTTCATGCGTTTTGCGGCGGGTATTTTTTTGTTGATCGTTCAGGGCGGCTATGTCTAATGCCAAAACAGGACCGGATGCAGTGTGTATAGCCGCCATTTTCCAAAGGCGTTTGAGGAATCGGTTGGCACCCTCCACACCTGAGTCTGACCACTCCAGAGATTGCTCTGGAGGCGCCGCGAACATGCTGAACAGGCGCACAGTGTCGGCACCGTAGCGATCAATCAACGACTGCGGGTCGACGGTGTTGCCCTTGGATTTGGACATTTTGACGCCGTCTTTCAGTACCATTCCTTGAGTCAGCAAACGGATGAATGGCTCATCAGAATTCACCAGCCCCTCGTCCCGCATCAGCTTGTGGAAAAAACGCGAGTACAGCAGATGCAGGATAGCGTGTTCGATACCACCCACATACTGGTCCACCGGGGCCCAATAATCCGCCTCGGCATCCAGCATAGTTTGGTTATTATTGGCGCAAGTGTAGCGTGCATAGTACCAAGAGGATTCCATGAAGGTATCGAAGGTGTCGGTTTCTCGGATGGCATCTTTGCCGCAACGGGGACAATGGGTTTGGTAAAATTCAGGCATCTGTTTGAGGGGAGAGCCCTCTCCCACAAATTTGATGTCGGTGGGCAGGACGACCGGCAAGTCCTCAGCAGGGACAGCAACCGCACCGCAGCTGTCACAGTTAATAATGGGAATGGGTGCGCCCCAATAGCGCTGGCGTGAGACGCCCCAGTCCCGCAGGCGAAAGTTTACAGAACGCTTCCCCTTGCCCTCAGCCTCAAGGCGATCAGCGATAGTCGAAAAGGCCTGCTGGAAATTCAGACCGTCGAATTCGCCTGAATTGACCAGCACCCCCTTTTCAGTAAACGCGCCAAGGCTAAGATCACACGCTTGATCGTTTGCAGGGGAGATGACCTGCGTGATGGGTAGGTCGTAGCGTGTCGCAAACTCCCAGTCGCGCTGATCGTGACCGGGCACTGACATGACGGCACCCGAGCCATAACTCATGAGTACGAAATTGGCGGCCCAAACAGGCAGCTCTTTGCCGGTTATGGGGTGGGTGGCCATTAGACCGGTCGCCATGCCCACCTTTTCCATTGTAGCCATGTCGGCTTCGGCGACCTTGATGTTGCCCTGTGATTCAATAAAAGCAGCCAGCTCCGGCTTGTCTTGAGCCGCTGCTCTGGCCATAGGATGCTGAAGTGCGACCGCCAGGTAGGTCACGCCCATCAGTGTGTCTGGGCGGGTAGTGTAAACGCTCAGTGTCGCGCCATCAGCGAGGGTGAAATCCAGATCCACTCCTTCGGAGCGGCCGATCCAGTTGCGCTGCATAGTGCGCACCTGTTCCGGCCACTGGTCTAGTTTGTCTAGGTCAGTTAACAGTTGTTCGGCGTAGTCGGTTATCTTGATAAACCACTGGTCGATCTCGCGCCGTTCCACCGGAGTATCACAGCGCCAGCAACAGCCGTTGACGACCTGTTCGTTAGCCAGCACGGTCTGGTCGGTTTCACACCAGTTGACCTCGGCCTTTTTCTTGTATGCCAACCCTTTTTCAAACAGGCGGGTAAAAAACCACTGTTCCCAGCGGTAGTATGTTGGATCGCACGTGGCCAGCTCTCGGTCCCAGTCGTAGGCGAAACCTAGCCGCTGCAGTTGTGTTCGCATGTAATCGATGTTCTGGGCAGTCCACTGCGCCGGTGGAACGTTATTCTTGATAGCCGCGTTTTCCGCAGGCAGGCCAAAGGCATCCCAGCCCATGGGTTGCAGGACATTCTTGCCTTGCATGCGCTGATAGCGAGCGATCACGTCGGCAATGGTGTAGTTGCGTACGTGCCCCATGTGCAGCTGACCGCTGGGGTAGGGAAACATGGCGAGGCAATAGAATTTTTCTCGCGTATCGTCCTGTTTTACGGCGAAGCTATTGCTTGAAAGCCATTGTTCCTGTGCGACCTTTTCCAGAGTCTGTGGGTTGTAGTGCTGATCCATTACGAGTTACGCGAAGCGTCCTTGGTATGAGGTGAGAAATCGAACGAATTGCAATCTCTTATGAGGCTGCTGCGAGCGAAAATTAAGCGTGGATTCTAGCAGTTATTGTGGTTGGCTGCGAAGGGTCTGGTTAGAAGCGGCTTATTTGTGGTGCACGGCTTACCGCGGTGAGCTTGGCCGCTCAGCACACACCATAAAAAGATTGACTTGCGCGTGAGGTGCAAAGCTCTGCTAGTTGTCGCGCCAGAATCCAAAGTACATAAGCGCCATGAGTAGCAGGCTGATGAAGCAGCCGGCGATAATGGGGGTGTTGCCAAAACTGCTAAAGGGCGTATTGCCTAGCATGACTTCTGCCTCCCCTGTTAGCGTGGTGGCTACGAATTGCTCGGTACGTTTCACGATGTGCCCCTGGTGATCAATAATGGCGGAGATGCCGTTATTGGTAGCTCGGAGCACAAATCGTCCATTTTCACGGCCCCGCATCTGGGCGATTTGTAGGTGTTGCCAGGGACCGATGGAGTCACCAAACCAACTGTCGTTACTGATCGTTACTAACAGGTCTGCATCACGAGCGCTCTTGGCGACAAGACCGCCGTAGACTATTTCATAGCAAATAAAAGGCGCAATACGGTAGCCCGCTGCCCGCAGGGGCTGTTGCGCTTGCGGCCCAGCACTGAAGGCAGACATGGGTAAATCAAAAAAGTCGATCAGGCCGCGTAACTGGTCCTCCAGTGGGACATATTCTCCAAAGGGCACTAATCGCTGCTTATGATAGATACCTTCTCCATAGCCCAGTGCGGCGATGCTGTTGTAGTAGGTACTGCTGCCTACCGCACGAAACGGAATGCCGGTGATCAGGGTAGTGTTGGCGTCTGCTGCGCGACGTGCCAACGGGCCGAGGAATTCCTGCGCCCGCTGATAGTAGTTGGGGACTGCTGATTCAGGCCAGATAACAATATCGTGCCCCAATATCGGGTCGGTGGCTTCACTTAATTGTTTCAGGATGGGTTGGTACCACTGTGGGTCCCATTTATTCTCCTGCGAAACATTGGGCTGGACGATAGCCACTGTAAGTGGCTTTTCGCTGGCTTTGGCAACCCACTGCGTTGGCTTGAGGATAGCACCGCCGCCCCACACAGTGACCATTATGACCGCATAGGTAGTACATGTGATTAATTTTCGACTGCGCCATGCAAGAAACAGACAGGTGCCTGAGAGTGCGCAGATGAACGACAACCCGAACACGCCTGTTATAGGCGCCCATCCTGATAGCCAGGTTTCAGCATGGGCGTAGCCAAGATAGAGCCAAGGGAAGCCAGTGAGAAACCAATCACGAAGCCATTCAAACAGCACCCAAAGAGCCGGAAAACCTACCAGCATGCCGCCGGGCAGGGGGCGGATAAACTGCACATAGCACCACGCAAACAGTGCCTGTAGCAGTGCCAGTGCGGCACAAAACAGTGCGGTCAACCCCGCGGCGAGGAGAATGCTGGCATGGCCGTGGACATGGATGCTGACGTAGATCCAGGAAATTCCGGTACCGAACATGCCCAGACCGAAAAGCCAGCCGCGCCACAGGCCCTGCCGAGCGCTGCAGGCACACAGTAGGTAGGCATAAATGGCACAACTTAAAATGCCCGCCGGCCAGATATTGAAGGGCGACAGTGACAGTGTGACCATGGCTCCGGCCAGTGGGGCAGACACTAGGACGACTAGAGGGTTAAGGCCGATGCCGGTTTCTGCGCGCATGAATTATTATCGCTGTTTGCTGGCTAGTCTTGTGACGGGCTAACGTGGAGGCTGTAAATTTTTCGCTGGTCGGCTTTGACCACCTCAAATTTGAAACCATCAATAACGGTAAACTCATGAGGCGCAGGCATATGTCCAAACGCATGTATGACCAGCCCTCCGATAGTATCGAATTCTTCATCGCTGCACTCGGATTCAAAAAAAGTATTGAACTCTTCAATCGGTGTGAGCGCATTCACCATAAATAACTGGTCAGCTATAACGTGGATAAATCGATCGGCCTCTGTGTCGGTCTCATCCTCAATCTCGCCAACGATTTCCTCCAGCACATCTTCGATAGTCACCAGTCCGGCTACGCCGCCGTACTCATCGATAACGATAGCCATATGATTGTGCTTTTCACGAAATTCGCGCAGCAGGATGTTGAGGCGCTTACTCTCCGGGACCACCATCGTGGTGCGTAGCATATCTGTCACCTTGAACGCGTCATTATCCGGAGCGAGAATTTGCGGCAGAAGGTCCTTGGCCAGCAGAATGCCCAGAATCTCGTCAGGACTGTCTCCAATCACCGGGTAGCGGGAGTGGGCCGACGCAATGATCTGGGGCAAAATGTCGTCCAGAGTCGCTTCCGCCTTAATAGAAACCATTTGCGAGCGAGGGATCATGATGTCTCTGGTTTGCATATCACTCACCTGCATCGCCCCTTCCATTATGCTGCGAGCGTCCTGGTCTATGACCTCGTTGTCAGCGGCCACGGTTAGCACATCTTCAAGATCCCGGCGGGTGCGTGGTTCAGAGTTGAACAGTAGCGCTATTTTGTCTATCCAGGATTTATCGCTGGCCAAACTCCCAGAGCGGTCGTCGTTCGTCACAGTAAATACTCGCAGGGCCGAGTTAGGTTGTATGGACACGCGTAATTCAGGTCCATAAGAATGGTGCTTTCCAGAGCTTCCATTATTTTAGCGTCTTCCTCTTCGATATGGTCATAGCCCAACAGATGGAGCGCGCCATGAATGGCCATATGGGCCCAATGTGCGCTCTGGCTCTTACCTTGCTGCGTCGCCTCAACCCCGACTACGGGCGCACAGATGACGATATCGCCCAACAGAGGTATGTCCAGTTCTGTGGGTAGATTCGCTGGAAAGCTAAGCACGTTAGTCGTCCCTTTTTTGCCGCGATAGGTTTCGTTCAGCTGTGCCATTTCATCCTGGTCGACCAGTCGAACACTGACTTCCACCTGCTCCAGTGTTGTTCGACCGGTTAATGCTGCGCCTATCCACTTGCGTAGGTCTTCCTCCGCTGGCAGAGGCTCACTGCTCGCTGTCTGAATATCCACGAGCAGCTTCATTGGCTCTTGTCCACAGGCGTAGCGTTATTCTCAGCGATATCATAGGCCTCGACAATGCGCTGTACCAGTGGGTGACGAACCACATCTTTGTTGCCGAAATAGGTAAACCCGAGGCCTTGAACGCCGTCCAGTATATTGCTTGCATGCGTCAGTCCCGATGGTGAGCCTCGGGGCAGGTCGATTTGTGTGGCGTCGCCGGTAATTACGGCGGTGGATCCAAAGCCGATGCGGGTGAGGAACATCTTCATTTGTTCCCGGGTGGTGTTTTGGGCCTCATCGAGAATGATGAAGGCATTGTTCAACGTTCGCCCACGCATAAAGGCCAGGGGGGCCACTTCGATAATATTGCGCTCGATATATTTACTGACCGTTTCGAAGCCCAGCATTTCATAGAGGGCATCGTAGAGTGGACGTAAATACGGGTCAATTTTTTGGCTCAGATCGCCGGGTAGAAAACCTAGCTTTTCGCCCGCCTCTACGGCTGGGCGCACCAGCATAATACGGCGCACCCGTTCCTCAAGTAAGGCCTCGACGCCACATGCAACCGCAAGGTAGGTCTTGCCAGTGCCGGCGGGACCTATACCAAAGGTGATATCAAATTCCTTGATGGTTCTTACATAGGCTTGCTGGTTTTCGCCCCGCGGTTTGACGGAGATCCGTTTGGTGCGAATGATCTGATTGGGCTCAATGGAGGGCTCTGGGCTTGATGATTGGATCAGGCTTCCCAATTCTGCCTCATGCAAGTGCAGGTGCAGTGACTCTGGACTCAGTGCCACGCCTTGGCAGACCTCAGTATAGACGCGAATCAACAGCTGCTCAGTTGCGGCCACATTGACGGCGGGACCACTAAGCCGTAACAGGTTACCCCGTGCGTTGATGATGACTCCAAGGCGCTGCTCTATTTGGCGTAAATGACTATCCAGATGGCCACACAATGTCGCCAATTGACGTGCATCATCGGGTTCCAGAGTCAGGCTTTGTTGAATCAACTGTCGAGGTGACGGTTGCGGGGGAGGTTTGCTGTTCAAAGTATCCTGTCGCCACCAAGGGCAATGCAATTAGTGGTAAGGATATACCGGAATTCGCGGGCGTCAACCATCGAATATCACTCCGCGCAGAGAATTCGGTAGGGCATCGACGATCTCAACATTCACAAAACGTCCGATTAGTGACAAGTCTGTTGCTGAAAAATTCACCGCCCGATTGTTTTCAGTGCGGCCCTGCAGCTGCCCTGGGTCCTTTTTGGACAGGCCTGTCACCAGAATACGTTGTGTCGTACCGACCATGCGGCGACTGATTTCGGCAGCCTGCTGGAGAATTCGAGCCTGCAATATTTGCAGCCGCTGCTTCTTGGTGTCCTCGTCGGTGTTATCCGGAAGTTCCGCTGCAGGTGTGCCCGGGCGAGCGCTATAGATAAAGCTGAATGAGCTGTCAAATCCTATCGTCTCAATCAATTTCATGGTGGCAGCAAAGTCGTCCTCGGTTTCACCGGGAAAACCAATAATAAAGTCCGAAGAGATGCTGATGTTGGGGCGAATGGCGCGCAGGCGGCGTATTTTCGATTTATATTCCACAGCAGTATGGCCACGCTTCATGGCAGCCAGGATGCGGTCAGAGCCGCTTTGCACTGGCAGGTGCAGATGATCTACTAGCTGTGGTATTTGAGCGTAGGCGTCGATCAGTGCGTCGGAAAACTCCACGGGGTGGGACGTTGTATAGCGGATGCGCTCTATGCCGGGGATGCGCGAGACAAAATGCAGTAGTTCCGCAAAGTCGACAATCTCGCCCTCGTGGTTGGGTCCGCGATAGGCGTTTACATTTTGTCCCAGCAGGTTCACTTCGTGGACCCCGCCAGCGGCCAAGTGGGCGACTTCTGCGATCACATCATCCAGTGGCCTGGAGACTTCTTCACCGCGGGTATAGGGCACGACGCAAAAGGTGCAGTATTTGCTGCAACCCTCCATGACGGACACGAAGGCACTGGGGCCCTCGACCTTGGGCTGAGGAAGATTGTCGAATTTCTCGATCTCAGGAAAACTGACATCCACAATCAGTGTGTCGCCGGATCCGCGCTGCTCTAGCATTTCGGGCAGCCGATGCAGAGTCTGGGGGCCGAAAACGAGATCAACGTAGGGTGCGCGACGGCCAATTTCTGCCCCCTCCTGGCTGGCAACGCAGCCGCCTACGCCGATGATTAAGTCGGGGTTTTTCAGTTTCAGTTTCTTCCAGCGCCCCAGCTGATGGAACACCTTTTCCTGAGCTTTTTCCCTTATGGAACAAGTATTTAACAGTAATACATCGGCGTCCTCAGGATTCTCTGTGGGAACCAGATTGTGGCTCTCCTGTAACAGATCCCGCATACGAGCTGAGTCGTATTCGTTCATCTGACAGCCATGGGTTTTGATGTAGAGTTTCTTGCTCACTGGAATGTTGCAGCGGGTTAACCGCTGATATCGCTCTGAGTCGGAACACGGGACGGGCATTATACAGAGTTGATGGCGGCAAACCTAGTGCGACCCGCTGCCGTTTTTTGTGGCATTCGATGCTGTCCAGATAAGACATTACGCTATATCCGCTGGGGTGTGGTAGGTGTGTCGCCACAGAGTAGGGGGCATACTGGTGCTGAAACTGGTATTCTGCAGACGCGGTGGTAATATTGCTGCTCATCAAGATCAGGTGTCCTGTCGCTGCCTGTTTGTAGGTTAGTGACTTCGCTCCAGGTGCTACACGAGAATACAATGGCCAACCAACCCGTATACAAAGTTATTTTTCAGAACGGCAGTCAGGTGTTCGAGGTGTTCGCCCGTCAAATCTACCAGAGCGATATGTGGGGTTTTATCGAAGTTGAGGAGTTTGTTTTTGGCGAGCGCTCCCAGATTCTCGTGGATCCGGGTGAGGAAAAACTCAAAAACGAATTTAATGGCGTCAAGCGCAGCTATATCCCCATGCAGGCTATTATTCGTATTGATGAGGTGGATAAAGAAGGCTGCAGTAAGGTCTCCAGTGTCACACCTGCCGATAGTAATGTAACCAGTTTACCCTTCGCGGGCCTAAACCCCGGCCAGAAAGGCGGCGAAGAGTAGGGCTACCCCGCCACACTTTAGGGCAAAAACAGGCCTTCGCCTCTAGCGCTTCCGTTGCAGGCAGTGCTCAATTGAGGCAAGTTTCACGCAGATCACAAAAGCATTGATGGCAGCCTTTACGTCCTCAAGGTGCGGGAAAGTCGGTGACAAGCGGATATTGGTGTCTTGTGGGTCCTCGCTATAGGGAAACGTAGCGCCTGCCGGTGTGAGTTTTACGCCAATAGATTCAGCCAGCTTTACCACTTTCTTGGCCAGTCCGGGCATTGTATTGAAGGACACGAAATACCCGCCACGGGGTGAAGACCAAGCCCCCATCCCGCTGTTCGATAGTTCGTATTTTAGCGTATTCAACACGCACTCAAAGCGTGGCCTGATGATGGCGGCATGCGCTGTCATGTGTTCTGCAAGCGTTTCTGGGTTCGCCAGGAAGCGCACATGACGCAGTTGATTCACCTTGTCCGGTCCAATCGTCTGGAGGGCCAAGTGCTGTTTCAGGGCCGTCAAATTTTCTTCACTGCTGGCCAGAAATGCAACACCGGCGCCGGCAAAAGTGATTTTGGAGGTGGAGCCGAATTGGAACAGGTTGTCCATCGTGCCGTATTTGTAGCACAGGTCTCTTATGGGCATCAAAGATGAGGCATCGTCATACAGTGTGTGAACCGCATACGCGTTGTCCCACATTACGATAAAGTGATCCCCTGCAATAAGACCCAGACGAGCTATTCGTTCCACGGTCTCGTCGCTGTAGACGCCGCCGGTGGGATTGGAGAAGCGCGGCACACACCACAGCCCTTTAATTAAAGGGTCCTCTTTCACCAATCTTTCAATTCGGTCCATATCGGGTCCGGTGCCGAGCATGGGTACGGCAATCATCTCAATGCCGAGGTGTTCGCAAATGGCGAAGTGGCGATCATAGCCGGGAGTGGGGCACAGAAATTTTACCGTATCATTGTTTCCCCAGGCGGAGGGAGGGCCGGAAAGTCCTTCTGTAAGTGCGAAATCAATAGTGTTGTACATCAATGTTAGGCTGGAATTCCCTCCGACAAAGGTCTCTTCGGGCGGCGTATTTAGTACCCTAGAAAACAGCGCTCTCGCCTCAGCGAGTCCCTCCAGACCCCCATAATTACGCACGTCAGTGCCGTTCTCTGCGAGATAATTACCTTGGAGAATTCCGTCTAGAGCATCCGATAAAGCGACCTGCTCGCTGCAGGGTTTGCCCCGGGTGAGATCGAGTGCCAAGTTTAATTCTTTCAGTGCACTGTACTGTTTCAGCACACTGTCCAGTTGTGTCGAAAGTTCAGCGACTGATAGCTGATCAATATGCACGGCTTTCTCCTCGTGTAACAGCGTCCATAGGGGGTGGCGATTGCCAGGAGCAAGTATAACGATAACTGCAGGGCAGTAAAATGCATTGATGATAGCAAGGCTGGAAAGTTCCGATCTCACTAGATCAGTAGGGCCAAGTGCAGAGGTGAAGAGTGCACAGCCCTCGGTGCTCGAACAGAGTTGTCGGAATGCGGCGTCACGCGCAGTTACCTCAAGTATGCGCGCAGTGTCTAGTGCTGGATTTAATTGGGTATACGAGCTGTCACAATAGCGCGGCGTGGCGCCGGATGCCCCTCAATTGATTTTTTTGAGTCCTCAGGGTCGAGAAAATTCGCCAGTGAATGGAACGTCATCCACTGTGTAGAGCGCTGCTCCTCCGTCGTGGTGTCACCGACGTCCACCAGTTGTGGGTCGACAAAACCGAGCTTATATAACCAGCTTAACAAAGTGTCACAGCTGGGCAGGAACCAGACATTGCCCATGCGAGCGTAGCGACCTTCCGGTAACAGGGTATCTCCCAACTCACCCTCGATGACCAGCGTTTCCAGCACTAACTGCCCACCTGGGCGTAGGCAATCCTTAAGTTCTTGCAGGTGATCCAGTGGCGAACGTCGGTGGTAGAGAACGCCCATGGAAAAGACGGTATCGAAGGCTTGTAGTTTGGCTGGCACTTGTTCAATGCCCATTGGCAGTAACCAGATATTGTCCTGCTGCAGGTATTTTTGTAGCGCCCAGAACTGCACTATAAACAGCGGGGTGGGGTCGATGCCTATGACCTCCTCTGCACCATCGCCCAGCATGCGCCAACAGTGATAGCCGCTGCCGCAGCCGACGTCCAGTACACGCCGTCCTTTCAGGGGGTCGATGTCCTCGCGCAGCCGATCCCATTTCCAGTCAGAGCGCCACTCTGTGTCGATGTGTATGTCGAAAAGTTCGAACGGACCTTTGCGCCAGGGGTGCAGTCTCTGCAGCGCGTCACGTAGCCGTGCCGACATGGGTTCGTCGAGAGGGAGGGCAGAGTTTGCACCCACTCGGGATGTGTCTAGGTGAATACTCTCTACCGGCAAGGGCGGCAGGTCCTGCAGCGCCTGCAACCATCGCGGCAGGTCGCCGTGGCGTTCCTGGCTTAGGCCATTGTCAATTTGCTGCTCAAGCACTTGTGCCCACCGGTCCAGCTCGCTATCGCGCCAGCGATCTATCAGGGGCTGATAATTTATCATTTAAGTGCGACGAGAGATGCAAAATTGAAGCACTGAAACCAGACGTCGCAGCTGCTGAAGCCGGCAGCGTTAATGCGTTGTTTGTGCAGATTAAGCGTCTCTGGTAGCAGCACAGTCTCCAGCGCATTGCGCTTGCCTGCAACTTCCAGATCACTGTAGCCGTTGGCGCGTTTGAACTGATGATGTAGTTCGATATTGAGCTCATCCAGGTACGGATCTTCGAAGGTGACTTTCTCTGATAGCACCATAATCCCTCCGGGCTGCAACCCTCGATAGATGCCTTCGATCACCTCGTCGCGCAACGCTCTGGGGATAAATTGCAGGGTGAAGTTGAGCACTACCACTGAGGCGTTCTGGATGACGACATCCTGTAAATCGGCGCAGGTCAGGTCAATGGGGGTGTCATGGGTATCGGTATCAATGATGCTTTTGCAGCGATCCAGCATGGCGGTAGAATTGTCCACGCTAATGATTTTACAGTTCGGCTGCAGGATATTTTGACGCATCGCCAAGGTCGACGCGCCCAGAGAGCAACCTAGATCATACAGTGAGCTTTCGGCAGTGGCGTACTTTCCCGCGAGCAGCCCGGTCATAGCCACAATGGTGGAGTAGCCGGGTACAGAGCGTTTGATCATGTCCGGGAATACGCGAGCGACGCTCTCATCGAACGCAAATAGGCCGTGTTCGGACAGCGGGTCGGCATAGAGTGAATCATGGTCTTCAGTCACAAATAATGCCAGCGCCGAAAATAGGTAAAATGTATACACGATGGATCTAAGTTATAATTCTAGCATGAATTAAAAGCCGGGGTGAATTCTGTAAGTCATGTCGACGTGGCAAGTGTTGGGCTATAATATTCTGGTCGTCTAGCCGGTCCTGAGACCGCGGTCGAAACAGATGTAAATCACTAGGGAATCCTCATGCTGCAAGACCTCCAACCATTGCCCGTCGATCCAATTCTTGGTCTGGCGGCCGCTTGCCGAGCAGACTCTAATCCTAATAAGGTTGATCTGACCGTTGGCATTTACATGGACGACCAGGGCGTATGTCCGGTGTTCGAAGCTGTGAAGCAGGCTCAGCGCAGGCTTGAGGCAGAGGAGGTCACCAAAGCCTATCTGCCTCCTGCTGGTGATGAAAATTTCAATCTTGGCATACAGCGCCTGACGCTGGGCGAGGCTAGTGCCGCGCTTGCCGAAAATCGCGTCAGCAGCATACAGACTCCCGGTGGGTGTGGCGCCTTGCGCATAGGTGCTGAGATTGTCCATGCGGCGGCACCCGGCGCACGAGTATGGCTGTCTGATCCCACTTGGCCGGTACATATACCGCTGCTGGGAAGTGTCGGCCTCGAGTTTCAGACCTATCGATATTATGATCCTGAGACACACGGCGTCAACTTTGACAGCATGGTGCAGGACCTAAAAAAAGCTGTGGTAGGAGATGTAGTGCTGCTGCAAGGGTGTTGCCACAATCCTTGCGGCGCTGATCTGTCTTTGTCTCAATGGGCCGTCATTGCTGATATGGCCGAGGAACAGGGTTTTACACCGTTTGTCGATTTCGCTTACCAGGGGTTCGGGGATGGTTTGGAACAGGATGCTGGGGGTTTACGCTTGCTGGTAGCACGCCTGCCAGAGGTGATTATCGCTACGTCCTGCTCCAAGAATCTGGGGCTTTACCGTGAGCGCACTGGCGCGACTATTTTTGTTTGTCGCGACCCCGCCAACGCCCGCGCAGTCATGAGTCAGGCTCAGGTGGCGGCGCGGCGGATCTATTCCATGCCGCCGGCACACGGCGCCCTATTGGCAGGCCGCATTTTGACGAATGATCATCTGGGTGGTATCTGGCGTGCGGAGTTGGAGGTTATGTGCCAGCGTATCAATAGCCTGCGCAGTACCTTGCGGGAGGCGTTGGAAGTCCGCTGCGGTGGAGATTATAGTTTTATTGAGAGGGAAAAAGGTATGTTCTCTTTTCTCGGTCTGAGTGCCATGCAGGCGCAGCGCCTGCGGCAGGATTACGGAGTGTATATGCTCGATTCCTCACGTATCAATGTGGCGGGCGTGAATACTCGGAACATCGATTATCTTGCAGAGTCAGTGTCGAAAGTACTCTAGCCCGCGGCAAACACTTCTTCGAGATAATAATCGGTCAGCGCCTGCGGGTAGCCAATAATATCGACTAGTCGACGACGACATTCGGCAAGGTTTGCGCCCCGGCTTTTCCATATAGGTACGCGCCTCACCATGGTCTCAACGTATTCCCGCGGGGTGATGATCCAGGTGTCTTGTTGTAGTTCACCAAAAAAAAAGTCTACCGGACAGGCACTCATTGCCATGGGTTTCATATAGAGTGCGAGAGTCAATATTTTTTTCGCCCCCTTCTCTGCCAGATACTGGATGAGGAATTCCATGGTGCCGCCGCGATCGCCTAAGTCATCAATGATGAGCACAGTTTCGTCGAGAATCGGTATTGAAATGTCCTGCTGCACCTGCGGATTTTCGTGGCGCTCATTGGGGCCTTTATAAAGCGATATGCCAATGGTGCCAAACTCTATCGATGGTGTTCCCTGAGATCGGCCCTTGCCTAAGTGATCGTGGAGGAGTATGCCCGGTAGCATGCCGCCCATGGTGGCCATCAGTGCGCGTGTTATAGGCGCTCTGTCCGGCGATTGTTCGCGCTGATACTGATGCACTTGTTGTGACAATGCGAACACGGCCATGGCCTCAACGGCATCCGGGATAAGCAAAAAGGAGAGTTCATCATCGGGTATGGCGATACCCTCCGGTGCTTTCCAGAAATCGATATCGATTTCACTGGCCGAGCAGTGAACCTGTTGCTGGTAAGTGCTCATGACTTCTCCGCTTACAGTGCCCGCGCTATTGTAACGACAATCTGCCGCCACCGCATGGCCTTTGAGACTAAACTGATCAACCTTCCAGCTCTTCCCAGCGCGCAAAGGTTATTTCCATTTCGGACTCTACCGTCGCTAATTCGCCTAGTATCTTCTGGATCTGATCCTGATCGCCCTGGTAAAAACCAGACTGGGAAACAGTGTCCTCAAGGGCCTGTTGACGTTGCTCCAGACTTTCTATGACATCGGGCAGGCTGTCCCGCTCTCGTTGATCTTTGTAGGAGAGTTTGGATTTTTTTGTGGCACTCGTGGCTAAACCTTTACTCGCTTTCGTCGTAGCTGATTCGGGTGCCGACTTTTCCATACTATCTTGAAGCTTCCCTCCCCGAGCGTCCCAATCGCTGTAGCCACCTGCATGCTCGCTAACGACACCATCGCCTTCGAGCACGAGTAGACTGGTGACCACGTTGTCCATGAAATCTCGATCGTGGCTGACCAACAGCACGGTTCCATCAAAGGTGAGTAGTATCTCCTCCAAAAGCTCCAGTGTTTCGATGTCTAGATCGTTAGTGGGTTCATCGAGTACTAGTAGATTGGCGGGTTTGCTAAATAGTTTGGCTAAGATGGCCCGATTCTGCTCGCCTCCAGAAAGGGCCTTCACCGGAGTACGCACACGCTCGGGGCTAAAGAGAAAATCGCCCAGGTAGGAAATCGCATGGCGTCGCTTACCATTGATTTCGATAAAATCCTGACCACCACAGACGTTGTCGATCAGGTTTTTCTGTGGATCCAGTTGGCCTCTGAGTTGATCGGAGTACGCGACTTCCAGCTTGCTGCCGAAATGAATTTTTCCAGCGTCTGGTTGCAGTTGCCCCAGCAGGATCTTCACCAAGGTGGACTTACCGGCACCGTTGGGTCCGACGATTCCCACACGGTCTCCCCTCTGGATAATGGTAGAGACATCCTTCAGTACGCACAGGTCGCCGAAGTGCTTGTCCACGTGCTTTAGTTCCGCCACAATCTTTCCGGATTTGCCTGATCCTTCTACAGCAAAGGTAGCGCTGCCTGTGCGCTCGCGCCGACTCTGACGCTCATTACGCATGTCTTTGAGGGCGCGAACACGACCCTCGTTGCGGGTGCGCCGTGCTTTGATACCTTGGCGAATCCACACCTCTTCCTGTGCCAGCTTTTTATCAAATAGGTCGTTGGCTCGCTCCTCGGCCTGCAATTGGTGTTCCCTATGGCGCAGGAAGCCCTGATAGTCTCCGCGCCACTGAGTGAGATGTCCTCGGTCGAGCTCAGCGATACTGTTGGCTACGTTTTGCAGGAACCGTCGATCGTGGGTAATGAGGATGATGGCACCCTGGAAATTGGCCAGTTGTTCCTCTAGCCAGCGTATAGCAGGAATGTCCAGGTGATTCGTTGGTTCATCCAACAGCAATATATCCGGTTGGCTTACCAGTGCCTGCGCTAGGGCGACCCGCCGGCGCCAACCCCCAGAGAGTTCGCTCATGGTTGCCTCTGCGGGGAGTTGTAACTGACTAATGGTGGTCTCAACACGTTGTTGCAATGTCCAGCCATCGGCCGCTTCCAGCTGCTGCTGAACGCGTGCGAGGACATCCATATCTGCTGGAGGGTCAGCTTGTATAAGATGGTGATATTCGCTTAAGAGGCGGCCGGCTTCGGCAATTCCGGATGCAACAGCATCATAAACCGAGAGTTGGTCTGCTTCGGGCAGGGTTTGCTGCAGGCGGGCAATACGTACTCCAGGTCGCACCCAGCACTCGCCGGAGTCCGATGTCAACTCTCCTGACAGTACTTTTAGCAAAGTGGTCTTGCCAGCACCATTACGGCCGAGCAGGCCCAGTTTTTCTCCCCGGTCGATAGTTAGGTTTATGTCATCCAATAGCACCTGCGTGCCGTATTGAAGGTGAACTGAATCTAAACTTAGAAATGACATGGGTAACCGTAATGAGTGTATGGATGCGCATTCTACGACAGCAATGCACACGCTGGCCACATTCGGGTAACGGGTATAAAATGTCTTGGCGGTTTACAGCATAGAAAGATAGCTCTTATGGCCGAAATTCGTTGTTTAGACAATATAGGTTGAGATTATTCACATTGGCACAGAGTCTCACTTTTACGAGCGAAAACCTGTTGGTCCCTAAAAAAGGATTAATGGCCCCGTGAAGGATGACCGAGGGAGCTTCCAAAAAAAACCATGAGTAACATTGACCAAATACGTTATGACCGACAGGTAGCACAGTGGCTGGCTTTGTGTGCCGTAGTGATATTCGGCATGATTATGCTGGGTGGAATTACCAGGCTCACACATTCGGGGCTGTCGATGGTTGAGTGGAAGCCTCTGGTCGGCGCTATTCCCCCGTTGACGGAGCAGGACTGGCTGCAGGAATTTGATAAGTACAAGCAGTTCCCTGAATATCAAAAAATCAACACCGGCATGAGCCTTGACGGATTCAAATCCATTTTTATGTATGAGTATCTACATCGTCTGTTGGGACGTGTGATTGGTATCTTATTTGCATTGCCGATGCTCTATTTTTTCTTGCGCGGGCGCGTGAGGCCGGGACTTGCGCCAAGCCTGGTGGCCTTGCTCTTTATGGGAGGACTACAGGGATTTTTGGGTTGGTACATGGTGAAGAGCGGCTTGGTCGATAACCCACGCGTCAGCCAATACCGTCTCACAGCGCATCTAGGCGTTGCCGTAGCTATTTATGCTTATATGTTGTGGCTCGTGTTTGGCTTGTTGTTTACAAAGGGAGCTACTCAAGAGAAAAGGCACAACAACAACGCGCGATGGACCCTAGTACTGGTGGCTCTGGTGTATCTGATGATTCTATCGGGGGGTCTGGTGGCCGGCACTCGAGCTGGTCTGGCTTACTCTACTTGGCCATTAATGGGCACTTCTTTTATCCCACCTGGACTCTATGCGTCTGTACCACCATGGCTTGCGATATTTGAGGACATTACTACCATACAATTTAATCACCGCATGCTTGCTTATGTGCTGTTCGTCTTGCTGAATGCGTTTGCCCTGATAGTTTATCGTAGCTCGCCAAAGACGTATGGAAAACTTGGTGCAGTCTTATTGATGGCGGCGTTGTGGATGCAGATGATTCTGGGTATTAGTACATTGTTACTGCACGTGCCGGTTTCTCTCGCGACCGCGCACCAAGGTGGTGCGGTATTGCTGCTGACGGCTACGGTGTTCCTTAGTCACGTGCAGCTGCGTCAATAACAGTCTGTAAAGTACTCTTGTTGGTCGTTTTTCTGGACACACGTGTAGTTGCTACAAAGAGAGTGCACAGATTCGGCTGATATGGCTGTAAGGAAGTCCTGATTCTTTATGCCATACGTTGAAGGTGTTCTGTATAAGCCCCAGCTCGCGCTTGCTGCTGGGATTGTTGCCAATGTCGAGACCACTGCGTTGCAGGCAGCGAACGACATCACCGGTGATGATAAAGGTGTCTTTTCCCATATTGCGCAAGACGCGCTGCCCGGTCATGCCACCTAGTCGACTGCCACGCTTTTTCATTGTGGCGAACAGTCCAATCAAATCATGTGTGGGCCACCTGCTGATAAATTTTCCAAAGCTACCGTGCTTTTGAGTGATATCCAGTATGAACTGAGCGTTGGCCTGGACTCCCAGTACTTTCTGGCGGTTGCGAATGATGCGCGGGTTCTGCGCGAAGCGGTCGATCTGGTCCGGGCTGAGCATGACAATTCTATCTGGCGGGAAACCAAAGAATACTTCCTCAAAACCATCCCATTTGTGATCAACGACGCGCCATACAAAGCCCGCCTGAAAGACGCAGCGGGTCATCTGCGCAAGCCAGCGGTTATCCTTGGTTTGGGCCAACGCTCGAGTGCTGCGCACCGTGGGCATCATCTCTTCCAGACGGAGCTGTCCCCCTTGATGGTCACGAGCGCGTTGACTAATGTGTTCGAAGCGTTTCAATTACGTATCGCCTTGGCTGTTATTACAACATAGCGGGTCGGCGCTTAATTCGCAGACAGGCCAGGAATAGGCATCATCCGCTGTTGGTTTTTAACAGCAGTTGCTTAAATACGACCGCGTTGTGATCACTGGCATCACGTTCTGGCTCTTTCATTAGTTCCACATCAGGAAAGCGCTTGAACAGTTCCGAAATTGTTAGGTAGAGCTGGCGCTTGGCCAGGGCCGCACCGATACAGAAGCGGGGCCCGTAGCCGAATAGGACATCCGGATCGAACACCCGCTCCACATCAAATTTTTCAGGATTTTCGTAGTAGTCTGGATTGTAATCCTTCAGGTGCGGCATCATCAGTACCATCACCCCTTTGCGCAACTGCTGGCCCATAAACTCCATGTCTTGCGGTGCATAACGCGCGAAACCCATTTTAGAGGAGAGACCCCAGCGATTGACCTCGCAGAACGCGTTAGCGAAACTGTCCGGCGTTGCAAGCGCTTTTGCGATCTGGTCCCGATCGTTTTTAAGTAGGGCATAAACCGTCCACTGCTGGGCTACCAGAGTAGTATCTGCGCCAGCGCCGATTAATGCGAGAACAAGTGTGATGATGTCACCTTCCTCAAAACCTTCGTTCTCCGCTTCGATACGCAGCAGCGTACTGAGAAAATCATCCTGTACTGGCGCAGAGCGTCGCTCGTCGATAATTTTCTTGATAATATCGATAGCTCGGTTGCTGTCCTGACGGGCACTTTCGCGTTGCTCATCGGAGATGGTGGGGTTCCACGTCTCGGTGAAGGTGACGATCACTTGCTTGATTTCCGGCCAGTATTTTTCAGGTATTCCCACCATGCGCGTGATGGATATAAAAGGTATGTGGAAGGCAATTTTTTCGTTATAGTCAAAAACATCGGGCTCACCCAGTTCATCGAAAAGTTTTTTGATCTCGGGTTCAATTTTAGCTTGGATTTTGTCTACAACATTGCGAGAGAAAGCTGGAGCGGTGACGCGTCGTACTAGGCGATGATGGTCGGGGTCCGCAAGCAGGCTGTGTCCGATCAGGGCGCGCTCGAAGTTACTCCATTCGTCTTCATGCGGCCTGCTTGGAGCGAACTCCCAATCATAAAAGTCAGAGGATAAAGGCTCTGTCTTCCAGCATGCCATGATGTCGTCCAGGCGGGTAATGATCCAGGCCTGCCAGGGCTCATACCAAACAAGTCGTCCGCGCTTCGCCAATTCTAGGCACTGCGTAATCGGATTTTTCATGTATTCTTGCGAATTAGGATTAAAAATATCTTCGATGGGCGGCAGGTTCTCGGCAGATGCGACCATGCTTGTCTCCTCATTGCAGGTGCAAGACTTCACTATCCTGCGTGGCTAATGTATTGCTTGAGTGAATATTATCAAGTTATTTAAAAGTATACATCTGTATACCTTTCGGTTGTACTATTACTCGCGTTTGTTTGGATTTGAATTCAGATGAGAAAAATGGGGGCCAAACTGAGGTCCGAGAATGTATTTCAAGAAAATGGATATCGACGTCGATGGACCTCATAGTTTTTGATCTGGATGGCACCTTGTTAAATAAGAAATCGCAGGTGTCCGAGCATACACGCGATACTCTGCGGCAACTACGCGAGCGCGATATCGCTTATACGGTTGCCACCGGGCGCACATTACAGTCTGCGCGGAATTTGTTGGATGGCCAGGGCTTTACACTGCCGCATATTTATAAAAACGGGGTGCTGATCTGGCGCCCCGAAAGTGATCTTTACAGTCACAGTAATTTATTAACGCGTTTTGAAATTGGAACTGTTTTAGAGGCCTTTCTATCCGTCGCGGTAACGCCGTTTATTTTTACAGTAGAGCCGAGTAATCGCCACGTCGTCTATCATCTGCCAATGCAGAACGATGCAGAGCGGCGGCTCGCCAAGATCTTCAGTCAAGACCGGGGTATAGAGATCCTTCCTGTCACCGAAATGCCCTCTGGCGCCGAAATAACCAACATCAGCGCATTGGGCGTGCGCGAGGCGATCGAGTCTGTCGCTGACCTAGTCCAAACTCAAGAACACTTGATGGCCTATGCCGGCACTGCAATTGAAGGCGAAAGCCTTTACTGGATAGATATTCATCACAGTGCTGCCAGCAAGGGAGGGGCGGTTTCTAAGCTGAAGCAGGATCTTGGTGTTAGTCGGGTAATTTGTTTTGGCGATAGCGACAATGATCTCAGTATGTTCGCGATGGCAGATGAGAGTTATGCGCCGAGTAATGCAAAAGATGAGGTCCGGGCCGTCGCCACGGCGGTTATCGGGCACCACAATGAAGATGGCATCTCACGGTTTTTACGCGAGCGTTTCGATTTGGCAATGCATTAATGGGGCTGAATAATGCCATGACATAGAGTTGATGCTTGTGGTGACTCAGGATAACATTTATTGATGCGATTACTGCTCATAGCGCTTGTCCCGTTGTTTCTCTGTTCCTGTGGTGGTTATGAGTTAAAAAATTTGGTTAAGTCGGATATTGACCTCGTCACCGACCAATTTATCACTAAAACACGAGAAGACGTCAGTGAGCTGGTGGTCATGTTGTATAAGCGCAACCCTGAACAGTTAGCTAAAAATCCTGGCATGACCATTGAAGGTCGTCTCGCCCAGCTCAAAGTCCATCGATACAGATTGCAGTTCCTGGAACTTGAATATAATCAGGGGACCGATGCCATGAACCTGGCCTTCAGTCCCTCTTTTACCGGCGACCGCGTGTTTGCCCTGGTCGTCGGCTTGGGAAGTATGTTGCGGCAGGCTTATGCCTACCAGCCTGAGATGTTTTTGCCTGATCAACTTGAGGCAGAGGTGTTGTTAACCAGTGCCCAGAACGTAGAGATGTTAGTGTGGAAACTAAAAAACACTCGCAAGCCTAATGGTGAACACTACATAATTACCTATGAAAAATGGGGCGTGGTAGACAACCTAAGCTTTGAGCGTCTGTTCGGTGAGATCATTGTGCTGCAGGAGATGATGGCAGGTATCGTCGGTGATTCAGATAACCGCACCGTGACGGGTGCCGTGTATGCAGTGTCGAAGGTTTTTATCCCGCTCCCAATTTAGGTTTTGATTTTTATTTGTGTGGCGGCGGGACTAGTGACGCGGCTATCTTCTTTGCCAATTCTTCTAGCAGTGCCGTCTCAGCGTCGACCATGGCGCTGTACCCGTCTGCACTCAGAGCGCGTGATTTAGAGAAGCGATTGAGATCGATCACCTCGTCGTTACGAACCAGCCACCAGTAGGCCACAATTTGCGCCCTACCATCGAGCGTTCCGTCGAGCTTATCGATACGGATGTTAACCACGGTAGCATCTTTACTAAGTTTTGCGGGCATCAGCTCCTGCCCATTGGCTTTTGCAATGTCTGCGGTAAGGAGAGTGCGCACGCCATCATAGATGGGCTCAGCCCAGAGATGGTTGACTGCTGGACGAATTTGGCTGTCAGCGATGTCTATCACCAGTCCGAGCTGGTTTAGGTAGGGCGCAATTTCTATTGTGCCGAGGGCAAAGTCGACGGATGGGCTGAGCTTGCTAGACGGTAAATCCTGATTTGACCGCAGCAGATAATAGCTAGGCTCAACTGCCTGGCTTGCACAGCCGGACAGTAGCATTACTAATAATAGACACGCGACTTTCATTGTTCGCTCACCTCCGGAATAGGGTCGACCTCTGGGCTGGAAGGAAATATCACAGCACTAGGCTGTCTGGATAATGTACCTGTGAGGGATTCCAAGTTGGCCAAAGTGCGGTTCAGGGACAGCAGGCTCGAATTGAGAGTTTGAGAGGCGTCCGAATTAGGCGCCAGACTGCTTATTGCGTCTCTGAGTTCCTGTATCGTTTGGTCTAGATGCGTCGGCAGTTGCTGCGTGCTCTGATTATCCAAAATGGACTCCAGGCTTTCTAGATTCTGGTTGAGGCTCGCTACAGTGTCTGCTAATGGGAGCGCATCGATGGTGTTCAGGATGGACGTCACTTTTTCCTCCATTTGCGCCAGTCCGGTCTCAATAGTTGGAATGGTGGTGTATTGCATGAAGGTTCCGAGCGTGGCTTTTTCAGCAGCAGGGTAGTAATCAAGATTAATATATTGTGCTCCTGTGAGTAGGTTACCCCTTTCCATGGACCCCCGGAGCCCATTTCCCACCCCTAATCTGATGGTTTCCTCGACGACTACGAGCGAAGCCTCGGTATCAGATAGTTCCATACGGCCGGGCTCGACATACACTAAAACGGGTATAGGAGCACCTTCGCCTTCCTGTCCCGCTTCAATTTGCTCCGACTGGCCTTCTTTAAATAGCACCCGTACGACGTTGCCTACCCTAATGCCACGGTATTCAACCGGCGCTCCGGGGCTTAGCCCTTTGACAGAGTGGTTAAAAGAAACTACGTAGTAGGCTCCATAACGGAAAGGGTTTTCCAGTATGTCCTTGTAAGACTTGTATAACTCGAATGTAGAATTTTTCGTTACTTTACCACCATCTTTGATGCCCGTCGGCACACCGAAGGTCAAGCCGCCGAATAATATGGTGTCTATCGAACCGGTTTGAACCTTGAAGCCAGTTGCGCCTGTGCTCATGGATATGCCACTAACATCCCAGAAGCGGACACTGCTATTCACCAGTTCGTGGTAAGGGGCATCAATGAATATCTGATAGTGTACGAGCTTATCGTCGGGATTGAAGGTCATGGTTTCAACCCGTCCAACCTTATAACCTTTGTAGAGTACTGTATCGCCAGCGGTAACAGAGGATGCGTGATTGCTGGTCAGTTTCAGACGCAGTCCGGGTGCATCTGCGGGCGTTAGCGGAGGCTGGTCCAATCCCACAAATTTTCTTTCTTCTGTTTTGCTTGAGCCAGGCGCCAGCTCGATATAGGCGCCAGACAGAAGCGTATTTAGGCCGGTGATGTTACCCAGGCCTACCCGGGCAGTGACAACCCAAAATCCAGTGTCTTTGATGAGTAGCGGCACTGCTTGGCGGTTCATTTTAACTTTAGCGATGACGCCATCGAGATGCTCGTTCAGGCGCACCTCATTGACCACACCCATATCGACGTTGCGATACTTTATCTTGGTTTTCCCTTCTTCCAAACCGTCGGCCGTTTTGAAGGCAATCTCGATGTCCGGACCTTGGGTCATCCAGTTGTGTAAAACCATATAGGCGCCCAGTACAAGCGCGAGCAAAGGGATGAACCAGATGCCGGAAATTTTGCGACTTTTGCTGACTTGAGCGTGTTCAGTTGGCACTATTTTTTTCTTCCATATTGTCCCAAATGAGACGGGAATCGAAGTTTTCGGCCGCGATCATAGTGATGATAACGACGCCGGCGAATAACAGGGCTGCGATACCGGGCTTAATGGTCAGTATTCCACCAAGCTGCACGAGCGCAACCAGTATGGTCACCACGAAGATATCCACCATGGACCACTTCCCCACAAACTCTGTTATACGGTATAGGGTTGAGCGCTTTCGCAGGTCTAGGGACGACTGCTGTTGCACAGACCAGACAAGGTAAAACATGGCCATTAATTTCGCCGAAGGAACCATCACGCTGAAGATGAAAATGACCAGCGCGACCGGTGCCGAACCCAAGTTAATCAGTAGCACTACGCCCCCCATTATTGTGGTGCCTTCGGCAGAGCCGAGGGAATCAGTATACATAACGGGGTAGAGATTGGCTGGGATATAAAGCAGGCAGGCGGTGATGAGCAGTGCCAGAGTGCGCTGGATGCTGTCGTTCTTCCGCACATGCATTGCGGAACCGCAGCGAGGGCACTGACGCACGTCGGCAGGAGCCAGTTTTAGGCACATATGACACGCTGCGAGGTTGCTTTGTGCTGCTGTTGCAGGCAAAGCCCTCACTGCGCCTTCAGCGCTTCAATACGCTCCCAGCACTGGTAACGGTCAAGGCTAGACACTGCTAGAGTGAAGCAGACCGTAAATGCGGCATAAGCCCAGAAGGAAATACCGATCACTACGGTCGCCATCGCGGCAATTTTCACCAGGGCGACAATGACGGCAATGATAAACACTTCTACCATGGACCAGTGCTGGCCTAAAAAAATGCCTTTCGCTAGCGGCACCAACCATGAATGATAACGGCCTTGGTTGATGAGAATGCACAGCGCAGCCATCATCGCCAGCACGGTTGCTGGGATAACGATAATGAATGCGGCGACGAGTGCGCCAACTTCTGGCATACCGTAAGACCATAGCGCGGCGGGAGTCTGCAACAGCGTGATTTTATTTTCTACGCCACTTCTGGACAGAGAAAGAAAGGAGTAGCTGCTGGCGAAAAGGAGAAACATCAGGCCGGCGCTAGAGTAGGCAAGTACACGGTGATTGGCATCATCGTAGCATCGGGTCAAAAAACATCCACAGCGCGGGCAGGATGCGCTTTCGCCGTGTTTCGTAGCCGCTACGCTCACCAGCAGGTCACAGCTTTGGCAGGCAGTGTCGCTCCCCATGATTAGTGAGGGAGCCCTTCTGTAGCGTGGACATCAGGGTTGTAGCCCTTTTCCATCTCGCCAATGGTCTGCTGTAACTGCTCAGGGGACTCTGCTCTGATGCGCGCCGCCTCGGCCATGAGCTGGTCTTCGGATTCACTGTCGATACTAGGTCCTCTCACCTCTTCGGCATAGGTTTGCCCATTGGCATCGAGGCAGGGGTCAAGCCCACCACCCTCTCCGCAGACACGGACCACACCGCCGTCATAAGTCACTCGCTCTCCTACTACGTTGCCCACAGATTGTGCCAGGGCACCTGCCATGGGCAGGCAAAGTAACAGAGTCAGCGCGGCGCTAAATCGAGTTAGTGATGTCATAGTTGGCTTCCTGGGCTTTTAACCGTTTTTTTCGCTTCCGGGAAATAATAGCAGTGCGATCATGATATTACTCGGTCTGCAGGGACATTCAAGCCCGAGCGCTTGGCCGAAAGCGGCAGGGTATCCTAATAATGTGTTTTTCAGGGCGATTATACTGGCGGCGTGTACCAGATGGGTGAGCTCCATGCGCGCTCCTGAATAACTTTCTGGTGTTCTGGCGCACAGCAGTTTTCCATACTTTGAGGAATGCTCCCTGGATCGTCGCAGCGCACGCCGGCATTGGCACAGATGCGCTGACTCCAGCGACAGCTGGGATCTTCCAACACGCGGGTATAATAAAAAGACTGTGCAGAAGGGTTAAAGTCGTTATCCTGCCACACGCTGCAAAGTTGACTATGACCGCTGCCGGTGGGCTCGCAAGTATTGATATCTACGCTGGCATTGTTGTCCCCGCCGGCGACACCGAGTACTTTCTCGTGCAGTTCGCCATTTTCATGCCAGCCTTTAACGAGCTGGATGCGTTGCAGCGGGCTGCCTGGGTATTCAGGGGTGCCATTGTCCATGCTGGCAGAGACGAGAAAACGAGGAGACGCGTTGGCGACGGCGGCAGGGGGCAGATCTCCACCCATGGGCACTCCCCCTGCATAACCTTGAGTAACCATATCATCCATTCCACAGAGATTTTCTGGGTAATTCCAGCCTCCAAAGAAACGCAGTACAGGGCGGGTCCCGCTAGTTGCATAGGCCTCTCGCCGTTGCATGGCGGCGAACAAAGCATCGCGGCTGTTCTCCTCGGCGTAGAGCACCGCCAGACCGCCAGGGCCATACTCCAGTTCATCGGGCAGACCTGCGGGCATACCATCACGAGCACCCATTCCTGCGCCCCCGTGCCCCGGATGATTTTTCTCCATAGTCAGTCCTGGCGCGGCGATATGGGTGTCGGTACTAGAAATCATGCCGAATTTGAAGCTGTTCACACCCAGTTCAGCCTGCTGCTGCAGCCCTTTCTTGAGAGCATAGCGCAGAAAATTAGTCTCAGACGGTGGTGTTGTAACCGGAATTATGTCCTCACCGAGGACGGGACTCAGAAATTCTAGGACGGCGAACTGAGTGTGCCCAGTATTTTTTCCGCCAAAGCTATCATAGCCCAACTTCTCGAAGTTGCAGTACTCGTCTTCTGACCAAACTGGCAGGCGACTGTCACACTCCGAAGAACCCTTGTGCTGCATTACTTCAAAAAGAGTATTCCAGCGAGCCCTGCGAGCGGCTTCCTGAGCAGTGACTGGATCTGCTGGAATGTCGGCGTTGGTAATGCGAGCGGTTTCAAACATCAGTCCGCCTGATATATTGGAGTTGTGTGGTATCACCACCGCGTCACACCCAGGCTTCCCTAGGACACATTCTTCATCTAAATAGTCCCAAAGCTGGACCTGAGACGGTGTTTCTATCCAACTCATGGCCCGGTTAGGAACGTGCTCGTTGCGAAAAATTACATTGTGATGCAGGTTCTGCCCGGTCCCGCCACTAGCGGTCCATTCATAACCCACGAAGCTGGTAAAGCTGCAATCGCTGCTTCGGTCATAGGCGTCCTCGGTATCCCTTTGAATGTCCTTCCAAGTGTCAGTGGCTTGAGCAAAACAAATGTCATTATTGTCTCCGCACAGTCCCCAGCGTGTTTTGTATGCCATGCCCAAGGTGGCAAAGGTGAGGAAGGAGAGCCTTGGTATGTTTCGGTGTGCGATGCACACGGGGTGCCAGTAACCCGGTAGACCCTCGGTCGTGCACATGCGCATCTCACCCATGAATTCAGCGTGGTCTGTGACGGCAGTGAAATCTAGCGGACGATCGAGCTGTATGGTGCGTGTTGGTTTGTCGTTCTCGTCATAGGGCTGGATGCCCATTGGATGACCTTGCGCAAATCGGTAAGCATCAGCCGGTGTGTTGCGTGTGTCCTGGCTGCTGGCATCAAAAGACCAAGAAGTGTGCACGTGCATATCGCCAAAATGCGGCCGCCGCTCGGCGGTGTAACTGGCGCACGGCTCGCGCTCTTCTGTTCGCGAGAACGGAGGGGGCGATGTGCTAATTTCTGCGACCTCGATTGGACGTGGTGCTTCTGCCAAAGCGGATGTCGAAAGGCTTAAGATTGCTGCGAGCTGAAGGTTTTTACGCACGGACATTAATCAATTCCTGTAATAGCTCTGGTGGGACACCGTTTTTTTTCACTGTATCAACGTACACAGTCATACGTCCGTCAAGCCCTGCTTGCGCAACCATAGCGTGCAGGCTTTTTCTGCTTGTCGCAGCTGTTCATGTTGACCGAGGTAGTAATGGGTAGCGCCAATAATCTCAACAAATTCCTTGTTGTCGTTAGCAACGGCATCAAACAGCCTTTTTGCGTGACTTGGTGTGCAGGCGTCATCGGCGGCGTTGTTAATGACCAGTGTCGGCAGGCTCATGCTAGCAGCATCATCAATACCATTGGCATTGGACTCATCATAGCTCCATTGTGACAACCAGCTGCGCAATGTGGTGAAGCGGGCGAGTCCGATGGGACTGTTGTTCACGACTTTTGGATCACCGAGAAAACAGGTGTTAGGCCTCCGCTCGTTAGGGTCGATAGTGTTGTCCAGCCATACGGGTGCTGCCATAGTGCCGTGAACGGTAAACGCAAATTCTTCATTGGGTTTACCCTGTGTTCGTAATGCTTCCAACTTCGCCTTAACCCAGGCTGTAATACGTCGATTTCGCGCGATTTGGGCGGCCTGATAACGCTTTTGAAATTCGACACTATAGGGTGGCTGATTGGGGTTGTCCGGATTGTATAGGTCGAGCTCAGGGTCACGGATATCGGGGTTGGTTTCATCCAGAATGGAGGCGTCCATCCATTCGGTCAATGTCAGCGCACGGCTGACATGTGCGGCCAGTAGCATCATGCCGTCCGCAGGAATTAGATTTTCCTCCTGTAAATTCGGCGGATCACCCGCTGGCGTAGAGATCACTGTGGCGTGCTCGGCCTGGCGCTGATAAAACAATGCAAGCGAGCCGCCTCCGCTCCATCCACCAAGAATGACTTTTTCGTAGCCCAGTCGTTCCTTTGCATCCCTGATGCACTCGCCCATATCCAACGCCACTTTCTCCATGATGAGTGCGGTGTCGTTATTGGGGTAGCGGCTTTGACAATAGATAACATGATGTCCGGCTTTGGCAAGTGCCATCGGCAGCGGTAGATACTCACCGCCGCCAATCGGATGCATAAAAATGATGACGGTTTTTGATTGCGACGCCGCTGGCCGCATTCGGTGTGAGCGCAACACAACATGGTCAACGCCTCCGTAGACGTCCTTGAAGCCGGCAGATTTTTCCTGAAAGAGCATCAGGTATGCTGTTCTTTCGATACCCTTATCAGTATCTACAAACATCAGGTTTTCTTCGAAGGCGATTTTTGCGTGTCGGGGTGCGGAGCGAGCAGGGCGCTGCAGCGCGAATCAATAGCATCCGCGCCAAAAACCTCGATTTTCTTCGCCCGTGTGCGCGCGCTCCATTCTGCAATTTGTTGCCTTGCATTGCTTTTCTCTTCTAAGAGTACGGCATCGTGCTTGGCGGTTTTGTGAGTAATCTCCAAGGCATAGCCGTTCGGGTCAAAGAAGTACACGGATTCAACAAACTCGTGATCGATAGGGCCAAAAATAAAATCTCCGGCAGCACTAATCTTATCTTTCCAAGCCAGCATTGACTCCATATTTTCTGTTTCGAAGGCGATGTGAATATCAAAGCTATCTTTGATTTCAAACTGCTCTGGTTTGGCGTGACCCGGTTCATCAAAAAAAGCGATGTAATCGCCATCGCCAAGCTCGAGGAAAAGGTGCAAAAACGGGCGTTCTTTTTCAGTGCCGGGTGAGTTTTCCAGAGACAGTGCCGCCGCCAGTGTTAGGCCTAGGACATCTTCATAAAACCAGCGCGTTTGTTCGGCATCGCGGCAGCGCAAGGCTAGATGGTGAATATTCCCCAGTGGCCTAAGAACAGCTGTCTTGTCGGTTACCGTCGAGGATTTTTGCATTAGTCTAGTCTTCTTCGATTATATTTTTGACTATTAGCCGCTTATGGTAGCAGCGCATGTGCTGAAAAGCACTCATGGCTCAACTCACAATATTCAGGCAGCGCTTGTCAGGATAGACTTATGTGGCATGATCTCTAACGCGCGTTGCAACCGGAGGGTAATTTCGACACGATTACCGGGTCAAAGCAATGGGCGTCTATGACATGTGTGCTTCCAAACCATATTGTTCGGGATATGCGGAAATGGCCTATGTCGTTGTATTTGACAATGTATATCGCTTCCAAATAGATTCCCTTTGTGGGTGAGATGGGGTACTACTGAGCGCAAAATAATGGGGATATGACTATGCTTAAGTTTGACGGGAATCAAACAGGTCGACTGGTTTCGACATTGTTATCGTTGACTTTTAGCATGAGTTTAGCTGCCGCGGAACGTCCCAATATTGTGTTTATTTTCTCCGATGACCACGCCGTTAGCGCCGTCAGTGCCTACGGTGACAGTTTAGTGGAGACCCCCAATATTGACCGCATTGCAGCGGGCGGTATCCGATTTGATCGCGCCTATGTCGGGAATGCGATCTGCGGACCTAGCCGAGCGACACTGCTCACCGGCCTCCACAGCCACGCAAACGGATTCTACAGTAATGAATGGTCTGGTCCCTTCGATGGCGAGCAGCAAACGCTCTCCAGTCTTTTGCAGGGGGCGGGCTATCAAACTGCTGTCATTGGTAAATGGCACTTGTACAGCGATCCTGTGGGGTTTGATCACTGGGATGTCATCGACAACGTGTTCGAGCAGGGTACCTACTACAACCCAGTGTTCAGAAGTCCCAATGGCGTGGAAGAGACGACGGGTTACGTCGCGGACCTGGTGACCGATAAAACGATTGCCTGGCTGGGGCAGGCGAAACAGATGGACAGCCCTTTTTTCTTGCTCTACAACCACAAAACGCCGCACCGCGATTGGCTGCCGGGGCCTGAGGAACTGCGCGACTGGGATGAGGAAGAGCAGCTGAAAGAGCCCGACTCACTGTTTCGAAATTTGGATGACCTGACCCAAGCGCGCAGCGAAGCGCGTATGCGAATAAAAGATTACATGACCGACAACGACGTCAAACTGCGTATGGGTAAGGATCTGACGCCTGAACAAGGTGCGCTATGGCAAAATGCATTTGCCGAGGGCAATCTTCAGTATGAAAAAGCGGATCTGACAGGACAGGACGATCTGCGCTGGAAGTACCAACGCTATGTCAAAACTTATGCGGCATCAGTGAAGAGCATGGATCGTCAGATAGGTCGGCTGTTAGATTATCTTGAGGCTAATGGTTTGATGGAAAATACTATCGTCCTGTACAGTTCTGACCAAGGCTTTTTCCTCGGAGAAAACGGCTGGTTCGACAAACGCTGGATGGACGAGGTGTCCTCTCAGGTGCCGCTGCTGATGGAGTGGCAGGGACACATCAAGCCCGGTAGTACATCGGATGCTTTGGTGCAGAACATCGATTTTGCGCCCACACTGCTGGCCGCTGCGGGTGTAGCACCCAAAACACCGATGCATGGCGTCAGTCTGTTGCCGTTGTTTGAGGACAACCCCAAACCTTGGGATCGGGATCTGTATTACCACTTTTACGAAAACCCTGGCTTTCACGGCGTCGCGCGCCACTACGGCGTGCGCACCGACCGCTATAAGCTGGTTTACTACTACCAAAATGATGAGTGGGAGTTATTTGATCTGGTGACCGATCCAGAGGATCAGGTGAATCTCTACGGCAAACAGGGTTACGCCGCTATCACCAAGGATCTGCAGAAGCGCTTGCAGGCCCTGCGGGCCCAGTACCAGGTGCCAGAGATTGACCCCGAGGTGCCGTGGTACCACGGGCCGGTGATTCGAGCGGTCGAGAAGTTGATGTTGTGGTTGTAAGGCGATGGTTTCCTATTGCTGGGATTGTCTTTACTTACTGCGAATGAACTCGACTGTTAACATAATAAAATTCGGCGATAGCTTTCCGGTTGCAGCTAGCGTCTCCGACGCTAGGAAGATATCGTGAGCGCCGTTGATATTAGCGACGGGCAAATTGTAGTAGGTCAGGCTGGAGGGGATACCGATATTTTTGTTCTCGATGGTCGCGCTGGCGATGGGTTCACTGGCCATACTGCCCAGGCGTAAAGTCAGCTCTCCGCCAATGGTGAACAACATCGATGTGGTAACGCCCACCCGGAGCATTTCGATGGCGGTCAGATCCACCTGGTTCAGCCTAGCAAAAGATCGGTTTTTCAGGGTTTCCCCACTGCGCATGATAACGATCTGGCTATCCAACTGATCGACCTGTATGACCAGTACATTCTCAAGCTCATCGAAATCAGTCGCCAGCACTAGCGGATGCCGCAGGCGATAGGTTTGTCGTGTGGTCAAGGCGGGAACATTGTTAGCACCCTTGTCGTTGTAGCTGACATCAAACAGATACTGACCGGCATTGAGTTTTCCGGCCATGCCCAGGTCGCGGAAATTATCGAGATGTTGTTGGAAAGTCAGCACCCCCTTCGTTGTCAGCCCGCTGTCATCGGCGGCAGCGTTCGGGTCGACAATGTAGCGTACCATCAGTTCGACGGCACCACGGCTTAGCTGTGGGTGGGGTGACATGATGCGCACTCCCCACTCGCCTGCGCCACCATTTAATACTTTGTTCGTCAGGGCTGGAAGGTCATCGGGGAGACTGTAGCGCGCTGCGATGGCAGAAAAGCTGGGGCCGACGGATTCATTTTCTGCGGTGTGGCAGGCCATGCAGTCACTCTTTTCAATCAGTGACAGGCCATCTTGAGCGTTGGCCGCTGAGTCTTGGTGTCCCATTTCAACGGAGGCCATGTCCATGCCTTCGGCGAGATATTCAAAACTGTGCGCAACACGACTGGCGGGTATGCTGTCATTTTCGGTGCTGCCATCTTCTCGGTCCGTCACACTGACGGCGTACTCCAGTGGTGTATCCGGCCAGTAGAAACTGCCATTGCCGCCACCGAAGTCCACAGTGACCTCGGGCGGTTCGTTGCCTGCGACCAGCACGACACCGTTACTGTTGCTGGCGCCACCGAAGTCAGTAACGGTAAGTTGCAGCTGGTATTCGCCGGCTACGTCCGCTGTGAATTCCGCCTCGCGAGTGCTTGCAATATGACGGCCGACTTTGCCGTTGTGCAATAGATCCCAACTAAAAGTCAGTTGCTCTGTCGGGCCATTGCGGTCAAAGGATTCTCCACCGTTCAGTTTGGCGGTAAAGGGCAGAGCACCGACCTTGCGGTCAGTTTTTGCAATGGCGACAGGTGGTGGGTTATCGCCGTCGTCGTATTCCAGGCGGGAAAGGTAGGCGTCGTCGTTCTGGGAAAACCACGCGCTGCCGTATTCCAGAACGTACAATGACCCGTCGGGTGCAAAGCGCAGATCGATAGGCGCCGAGAACGAATTGTCGGCCATAAACGGCTCAATTTTAGTGATATTGCCCTGCTGGTCCTGCGATACCACTTTCACCCAGCGGCGCATCCAGTCAAAAATAAACAGCTTTTCATCGTAGTATGCAGGTAGCTTCTTGGGGTTTTCGGGATAGTCCCCGGAACGGTAAATGCCGCCTGTCATGCCCGACCGGCCGCCCGCGCCGAGTTCAATAAATTCGTCGGACACGCTATAGGGGTAATGAATCCAGGCCGGTTGTGCGGGTGGCAGTATTTTACTGCCGGTGTTATTGCTGGATCGATTTTCGGGTGCGGCGAGATTGACAAGTTCACCGTCGCTTTCATTGCTAGCGAAGTCAAAGTAGGCGTAGGGCTCGTTATCACCGATCACAAACGGCCAGCCGAAATTACCAGGCACTGTGGTGCGGTTGAATTCATCATAACCGCGTGGGCCTCTGGTGCTATTGTCATCCTTCGCGTCCGGTCCCACCTCGCCCCAGTAAAGTGTGTCAGTCAGGTTGTCGAAATAGATTTTGTAGGGATTGCGCAGTCCCATGGCAAATATTTCCAGGCGGCCGTCAATCGCATCACTGAAAAGGTTTCCGTCAGGAATGGTGTAACTGCCGTTATTCTGGGGGATGATATGTAGAATTTTTCCGCGCAAATCCTGGGTGTTTCCTGCAGAGCGGCCAGCATCGAAGCGGGTGCGGTTCGCGCGATCGTCGGCAGGGCTGTAGCCATCCGATTCATGGGGAATGGTATTGTCCCCGGTGCTTAACCACAGCTGTCCCTCGTCGTCGAACTGCATCGAGCCACCGGTATGTGGCACGTCACCGCTTTCCACCGGAAATTGCAGTACCGTAATGCCATCTTTAATATCCAGCGTGTCACCCTCAAGATTGAAGCGAGATAAGCGGTTGACGACTGCGTCACCATCCTCAATAGCGTAGAACAGATACACCCAGTGGTTGTCGGCATATCCGGGATCGAAAGCGATGCCCAGTAGGCCTTGCTCGCCTCCAGTGTAGACGTCCAGTTGGCCTACCTTAACCGTCTTCCCTGTGTTGAAATCAAAACGTTTAATGGCTCCTTTGCGCTCGATATAAATCAGGTCTCCGGCAGGGGTAAAAGCCATAGCAACCGGTTCATCCAGCCTTGATTCGAGTACGACACGATTAAATCGCCAGAACTCGGGGATGGCTATACTGTAGTCTAGCGAAACATCGCTCCCCATTGCATAGCTGATTCCGCCGGCGAGGTGCTGCAGGAAATTATTGTCTGAATATGTGTCTGCACTGTGTCCTAGGCCGGTATAAAATGCGCGACCGCCATCGTAATCGTGATACCACGCTATGGGATGATCGCCGCCTTTGCGGCCGTCTTTGTAGGTGGTTTCCGAGATGGTGAGTAAGGTGTTGGTGCCGGAATTAACGCGCTGGAAATCGTACCATTCATCGCTACGGCTCCACTGTGCTGGCAGTGTAGCAGTGGCAGTGTGGCCTTTGTTGACCACAGTGATGTCGGCTGTTTGTATCGCTGGGTGGCTTTTGAAAGCGCCACCGACCAGCCGCGTAAACCAGGGCCACTCATTTTTTTCCCACTCGGTATCCGCAGCGGCGTGGATGCCGACAAAGCCGCCGCCGGCTTGTATATAGCGTTGAAACGCGTATTGCTGCTCACCGTCCAGTACGTCCCCGGTTGTATTTAGGAATATGACCGCCTGGTAGGCATTGAGAGACTCCTTGAAAAAGAGAGTGGCATCCTCACTGGCAACGACATTGAATCGATGCTTGCGCCCCAATGCCGTTAGCGCATCGATACCGGGCGCGATGGATTCATGGCGGTAACCGTCGGTTTTGCTGAACAATAGGACCTTGCGACCAAAATCGGGGATGGGCCGCAGATACTGGAACCAGGCAACCCCTACCGCCAATATTAACGCAAGCAGCGCGGAGGCGATCCATTTTAAGTTCCGCGCAGACATCCAGGTACCTGCACATAAACCGACTGCACTAAGTGATGTCGCGGCCTTACTGCTCCGCTACCAGCGATAGCGCGCTTCAACGCCAAAAGTGCGCTCAGCGTAGCGTGGCACCTGATGGCCATAGCCATTGGGAGTGAAGGTAGTGGCAAAGGCGTTAACGCTCGTTAAATACCAATCGTCAAAGACATTCTTGGTAAACAGCGTCACCGTGTAATGATCCGAGTGATCGAGTGCCACTAAGGATAAGTCGAGAATCCCGTAGCCATCCTGGGTTGTGTAGATATCCTGCTCAATGACGTATTGGACTTTATCTTGGTAGCGATAATTGCCGTTGATCTCAAGGTCAAAGGGCATGGATGTCAGTGGGATCAAATAACTAGCGGCCAGAGTAAACTTCCATTCCGGTGTGGCAGGTAAAACGCCGCCACTCAAATCCTGTGTCGCCGGCGCATTGCCGCAGCTGGTTTGTCCCTTATATCCAACGCCCCGAAATGACTGACCGAATGTACAGCCTGCTCCTTCGAATTCCTTTATCTGCGCGTCCACATAGGCCATGCCGCCGGATAATGTCAGGTTTTCCATGGGCAGCGCAGTAAAGTCTATTTCCACACCCTGGGTTTTTACCTTGCCGACGTTTGAGAGCACAAAACTGAATACACCATCATCAAACCCGTCGCCATTCTCATCGATCGGGTTGCCATTTTCATCCAGATTGGGCGTAAATTCAGAGGCAGTGGCTTGAAAGTCATCGAAGGTGGTATGAAATATCGCCACGTTGAATATCAGGCGATTCTCAAACCAGCTGGACTTAAGGCCAAGTTCAAAGGCCTCGCTAGTTTCGGGGTCAACAGGATCGGTATTCGCTGGCGTGGAACCGAAGCCAACATTGAAGGCCGGTCCCTTGTAGCCCTGTGAGTAGCTGGCGTAGGTCATTGCGTCATCAGTGACATTCCACTCCAACGCGATTTTACCGCTCCACGCACTTTCATTATTGTCGCGCTTGAAGTAAGGCTCGGGATTGGCTCCCAGCGTGGAGCCGATGCGTTCGAAGTCAAACTTGATATCATCGTGCGTCCAGCGCAAACCAGTGACCAGCCGCCAGCGTTCACTGAAGTGGGTTACGGCTTCCCCGAAGGCAGCGTAGTTCAGTGAGTCTACTGAAAAGTCGGCGATCGCTTCAGTTCGGTCAGTGCCGGTGACGTCAAAGGAGCGGTCAAATTTACGATCAACGGTCTGGTCGAAATAATACAGGCCCGCCACGTAGGATATAAATTGATCACCCGGAGAGGTCAGGCGCAGTTCCTGCGAGAACTGATCTTGGTCGGACTTTCCACCCTGTATAAAACCCAGCACATCTACCGGTAACTGGTCGTTGTCGCCGCGACCGTTTTGCGACCAATCCCGGTAGGCGCTGATAGAGGTAAGCGTGTGTGAGCCGACGTCCCAATTGACTTCCAAAGAGTGGCCAGAGGCGCTCGTGTCGGTGGTAAGCTCGCCATTCAGGTTCACCTTTTTATTCTTTTCTCCCGGCACAACTGGGGCCAGTTGCGCCAAAATCTCGTCAACTTTTTCCTGATTATTTGGCGGTTGTGCAGGGTAGGGGTCCAGAGCGTGGAAAGCCACGTTACAACATTTGGAGTTTCTGTCGCTGTAGTCGCTGCTCCATTTAACCTCTAGTGTTTCTGTGGGATTCCACAGCAATTTCCCGCGAATACCCCAGTCATCGGAATTATTGACGGTATTGTCATCATAGACGTTTTCAACCCAGCCCTCGTCGTGATTGTAGTAGCCGGTTAGGCGGCCAGCGAGATTGTCGGTGAGCCCATCTGACACAGTAAAACTAGAGCGGTACTCCTCATCTTCAGTGGCGTAACCGCGCACTTCCGCTTCAAATTCGTCTGTGGGGTCCCGGGTGATGAAATGCACGACGCCCGCAGATGCATTTTTACCAAACAATGTACCCTGTGGGCCGCGCAACACTTCTACTCGTTGCATGTCCACCAACTGCGCAAACGCCATGCCCGTTTGGCCCATGACGACACCATCCAACATTGTTGAAATACTGGGTTCGATTCCTGAGCTAAATGCTACGGTGCCGATGCCGCGGATGCTGAACGAGGTTTGTCGGGGGTTGCCACCCTTGTTGAGGTTCAGTGAAGGCACTAGTTGAACCAGATCTTCTGAACTGCCTATCAGCGCGTTGACCAAATCCCGGCCCGACAACGCGGTGACAGCAATGGGCACGTCTTGTAAGTTTGACTCACGTTTAGTAGCGGTGACAATCACCTCTTCGAGCTGAGCTTGCCGACTGTCCTGCGCTACAGCAACTACATGAATCAGGGAGGAGAGGGCGGTGCCGATCAACACGGGCGTGATAACAGATTTTGCGATTCTCATTATTAGATTCTCCAGATATCTGTACCTTTTAGCGCCAATGCTTTGCATTTTGTATAAAAATATCAAGTAGCATGTATACTTATTGTATTATTTTTGGCGTATGTAGAGTTTTACACTCCAATGGCCCCAATTACCACCCCCGAACTAAGGTCGTCTAATTTTTTTAACTCCGGCCACTCTCGTCGCCGTATTCACTGCCAGCATTTTTTGAGCCGCGTGCACGGTAGATCACAGGTGATCCGTTTGCTGGAATTACTAGTTTGGCGTGCGGCGCAGCGCAAAATCACACCCGGTTTCTCTTGTTTTGGGGATAGCGCCATCACGACGGGCACTATCGCGTGTGACTCTGTAAAGAGGGTGCAGGGATTTGGCAGCGCAGTACCGCACATTCCGCAAGATTTGTTTTTCTATGTGGAGGCGTCATGAGCGGGTACCTGCTGGGCATGTGCTCTTTTTCGCCGACTCGCGTTATCGAGATGCTTGCCGTCCTGCTCTTGCTGATCGTGACGAGTGCTGTCGATGGCAGTGAGCAGCGCCCGAACATTATCCTAATTCTCAGCGACGATGTTGGTGCAGAAACTGTTGGCGTTTACGGGGGCGAGTCCTACCAGACACCACGTCTGGATGAGATGGCCGCTGCCGGTATGCGCTTTGAATACGCTTATGCCCAGCCTTTGTGCACGCCGTCGCGGGTGAAGATTATGACAGGGCAGTACAATTTCCGTAATTACGCGCACTTCGGCTACCTCGATCCAGCACAGACTACTTTTGCACACATGCTCAAGGATGGCGGCTATAGCACCATGGTGGCCGGTAAGTGGCAGTTATACGACAACGTTTTTGAAGATTTACAGGGCTCCCTTCCCTTAGGTGCGGGGTTTGATGAATACCTGGTGTGGCAAATGAAGAACGTAGAAAAAGGGTCGCGCTACTGGGCGCCGCGGTTGAATCAGAATGGGCAGCTGCAGCAGTACCAAGCCTCCGTGTTTGGCCCTGACGTATTCAATGACTACGTACTGGACTATATCGCTGCGCACAAGGGATCCCCGTTCTTCATCTACTATCCAATGGTGCTGGCACATGATCCCTGGGTAACGACGCCAGATATGCTCGATGACTCCGCCAGCGACCAGCAGAAGTTTACTGCCATGATGGCCTATATGGACAAGCTCGTGGGCAAGGTAATTGATAAGGTGACAGAGTCGGGTATTGCAGACAGAACACTCATTCTCTATGTCGGCGACAACGGCACTGGGCGTGATATTGTCAGTCTGCAGGACGGTGTTGAGGTGCGCGGCGCCAAGGGCGATACGATTGATGCTGGGTCGCGTGTACCGTTTATTGCTTGGGGCCCCGGTGTGGTGAAAAGCGGACTGGTGAGCGACAGTCTTATTAATCTCAATGATGTCTTGCCGACCCTGTCCTCCTTGGCTGGCGTGCCACTCCCGCAGGACTACCCCGGAGATGGCGAGAGTCTGCTGCCTGTGCTCATGGGTCAGCACGAGTTGCAGCGCATGGAACTATTCATACATTACGAGCCGCGGTGGCCTTCCGGTGCTCCGGCGCGCTACGCGTTTGATCGGCGTTGGAAGTTGTACCAGCACGGCGATTTTTTTGATATGCAATCGGATCCACAGGAGTCGTCGCCGCTGGATACGGGTAAGCTGAATGCGGACGCCGCCTCAGCGTATCGATCACTATACGCGCTGATCGAGAGCATGCCCGGAACACTACAATCTACCTATCGATGGATTCCTCCAAAAATTTATTATGTATTCATTGGGTGCGTTTTTGTTTTGCTGACGCTTGCCTGGCTTTCGTGGCGATTTCTATGCTGGTTGCGACAATAATTCGAGGGCATTGCGATGCTGAAAAAAATTCTGCTGGGTCTATTTATCTTTTTGTGTATGGCCTTCGCTTGGTTTTATATTGTGGGCAAAGGCTGGCTAGGCACTGATTGGTACGCGGTGCCGGTGACTGACGGGCCGCGTCCAATACAGCAGTCGATGAGTGAGCGGCCTGATCATATCCCGACTGAACAACAGCTGATTATAGGGCGTTACGATACACCGCAAATACTGTTTGGCGACCTGCACAGCCACACAAATTATTCTATCGATGCCTACGTATTCAACACCAAAGCAGTGAAGGGCGGCGGTATTGTTACCCCAGCGGATGCTTGCGACTTTGCACGCTATTGCTCCGCGCTGGATTTCTGGAGTATCAATGATCATGCGGAGGGCTTGACCCCGCGCGTGTGGGCCGACACGGTGAAATCCATACGCGAGTGCAATGCCGCCGCTGGTGATCAAGCGAATCCGGATGTTGTCTCCTTTGTCGGCTGGGAGTGGTCCAACGGCGCGAAAGACGACGTGCCCAGTCACTACGGACATAAGAATGTCATCTTCCGTACGTGGGAGGAGGGTCAGACGCCGACACGCCCCATTGCCGCCGCGCCAGGCTATGCACTGGGCAAAGCACCAGCGGCATTGCTGGGGCTGCTCAGCCTGACAGATGGTGTCCAGGATGCCTCAGATCTGGGACGGTTTATAAACGAGTCGAATGAAACACCTGTCTGTCCTGACGATGCGCCATCCAACGAGCTGTCGGCAGATTGTCGGGAAGTGGCGATGACGCCGCGCGATCTCTATCGCAAGCTGGATGAATGGGGGTTTGACAGTATGGTGATCCCTCACGGCCTGGCCTGGGGTACCACCAACCCACTGACTGCCGATTTTCGCGACCAGATGGATCAGTACGAACAGCGTTATGAAAACCTGTTGGAGATGTATTCCGGCCACGGCAATTCAGAGGTGTTCGAAGATTTCCAGCGCATCGGCCAAACTAGCGCGGGCGAGCGTTACTGCCCGGAGGTGACTGCCAATTTCACACCGTGTTGCCAACAGGCGGCGGTGATCGCGCAAGCACGTTGTGACGATTCGGCATCTGCTGAGTGCGCACAGCACGCTGAACAAGCTCGCACCGCCTTTGTTGAAAAGCGAGGCCAACAGGGGCGTAAGCTGTTTCCTGATGCGACGCTGGATGACTGGGCAGGGTGTGGGCAATTGCAAAATAATTTTCAGCCACCTTCGATGTACGTGCCGCGCATGTCTGCGCAGTATAACTTGGCGCTGGGCTTTGATACCGAGGGTATGCCCAAGCGTGCGCGTTTTGGTCTGATCGGTTCTAGCGATGGGCATCAGGGACGTCCTGGTAGCAGTTACAAGGAAACAGATCGACTGCTGTACACTGACAGCAAGGATCTGGGCCGTGAAACTATCTCGACGGATTTCTACAAGGCGGACAAGGAGTCAGGCGGTTTCTATTACACGGGGGGACTGGTGGCTGCGCATGCGCAGGGTCGCAACCGCGATGCGATCTGGGATGCGCTCAGTAATCGCAATGTGTACGCAACTTCAGGCGATCGTATGTTGGTCTGGTTCGATTTGCTTAATGGCCTCGGCGGTGAAGTGCCAATGGGTAGTGAGGTTATGCTCAGTGAAACACCGCGCTTTCGTGTGCGCGCACTGGGTGCTTTTGAGCAACAGCCGGGCTGTCCTGATTATACTATCGCCGCACTCGGCGCTGATCGCGTACAATCTTTATGTGGCGGTGAATGTTATCGGCCGGGCGGCGATCGTCGCAAAGCGATTACGCGTATAGAAATTGTTCGTATCAGGCCGCAGGTCAGCCTCGATGAAGTTATCAGGCCACTGATAGAAGACCCTTGGCGTGTTAAGGAATGCCCCGCTGATGGCAGCGGCTGTGTGATGGAATTTGAGGATTCCCAGTACGGTGCCAGTGCGCGCAGTGCGCTTTACTATGCGCGTGTCATACAAGAACCAGGAGCCTTGATCGCTGGTGACCCCTTTGGCTGCGAGTACAATGCACAGGGTCAGTGCATCAAGCGCAATTATTGTATTGGCTTGAATGCCCAGCCTGATGATAACTGTCTTTCAGTAGCGGAGCCGCGGGCGTGGACTTCGCCCATTTTTCTGGAGTATCCCTGATGCCAATGTGTAAACGGGTGGCCTGTGTCGCCTTGTTTCTGTTCGCACAAATGGCGAGTGCACAAACGCCATCGCGGCCCAACATCCTGTTATTAATGGCGGAGGATATGAGTGCACGGGTAGCAGCGTTTGGCGACAGTGTCGCGATCACGCCCAATCTCGATGCGCTTGCCGTGCAGAGCGTGCGCTACCCCAATACATTCACCGCAGCCGGTGTCTGTGCACCGAGTCGTGCCGCGCATATCCTCGGTATGCACCCGATATCAAGCGGGACGCAACATATGCGTAGCAGCAGTCGCCCCGAGGGTAGCTACTATTCAGTGCCGCCGGAAAACGCCAAGGCGTATCCGGAATTATTACGCTCGGCAGGTTATTACACCTACACCGATCACAAATTGGATTATCAGTTCAGTACGCCCTTTGCGAATAGTGGGCCAACCACTATCTGGGACCTTGAAGGCGGCGCGGTATCCGACTGGAGCAAGCGGGCACAGGGGCAGCCTTTTTTTGGCTTTATCAATTTTCCGGTCACCCATGAAAGTGGCGTATTTCCACCCTTGGGCAATAGGCCCCAAAGCGCCATGCATTTTCTGATGCAAGTGATGCGCTGGTATAGCCAGGACGAGCCGGTACCCAAAAGGGTCAAACCTCAGGACATTGTGGTGCCGCCATACTATCCCGACACAAACACGGTGCGCACGGACATGGCGCGGCACTACGACAATATCGCCAATATGGACGCTGAAGTCGGCACCATTCTGAGGCAACTGGAGGCTGCGGGTCTGGCCGATTCGACGATTGTGATTTGGACGACAGACCACGGCGACGGATTACCACGCGGCAAGCGCGAGTTGTTTGATTCAGGTATCAAGGTGCCGATGATCATCCGTTGGCCGGAGGCCTTCCGCCCCGAGGGTGTGAAGGCCGGTGCGATAGACGAGCGCCTTATCAGCTTTGTCGATTTGGGTCCTACCATTTTGTCGCTGGCGGGTGTGTCAGTGCCTAGCATTATGCAAGGGCGCGATTTTGCCGCTCCGGATGCTTCCCCGAACGAGTATATTTATGCCTCACGCGACCGAATCGATGAACTGATGGATCGGCAGCGGGCTGTGCGAGATAGCCGCTATAAGTACATTCGCAGTTGGTATCCAGAGGTCTCTGGGGGCACCGATCTGACCTTTCGCGACAATATCGATATGGTGCGTGAAATGCGCGCAATGTATGAGGCTGGTCAGTTGAACATGGCACAGCGGCAGTGGTATGAGCCTCCCGGCAAGGAGCGCCTGTTTGATCTGGAATCGGACCCCTTTGAAATTCACGATGTGAGTGGCGAACCGCACTATCAGCGCGTCCTGCAGCGCATGCGCGGTGAGATGGATGCCTGGCTGGCAAGGGCTGGGGACTGGAGCGCGGAGTCAGAATCCGCTATGGTCGCTAGGTTCGAGCCGAGCGGCGAGCGGCAGGTGACGCCCGCACCGACTCTCTCTTTGGAGGGGGGGGCGCTGGTGATTACGCCGGCCGCGGCCGGACATTCGCTGGAATACCGCGTTGGAGGTGGCCGATGGCAACTCTATACGGAACCCGCGAGCGGTAACAAAAATAATGGAATAGAAGCTAGGGCAGTGCGCTATGGCTGGGAGGAGAGTGAGAGTGTCAGTGGTTTCTAATTCAGGCAGGCGTAAGCGGGTTCAAACAGGACGACAGTTTTTTATCATTGGCACGTTATTCAGCGTTTTGGCGTTGTTCGCGGTGCCCACGGCGGCTGAGTCTGAGCGCGTACCATGCGCAACGCAGGCGCCTCAGAAACGAGCTTTCTTTGGGGATTTGCATGTGCACACGCGTTACTCGCTGGATGCTAGCACCCAGGGAACACGCACCACCCCAGCACAGGCCTATCAGTTTGCGCGTGGCGAGCGTATCGGCATCCAACCGTGGACGCCGGACGGTAAGGCAGAGCGCTCGCTGCAACTGTCCAGTCCGCTAGATTTCGCCATGGTGTCGGATCATGCGGAATTGATTGGTGAGGTTTATATGTGTAACACGCCGGAGTTTGAAGGTTACAACTCCTGGCAGTGCCTCGTCTATCGTCACTGGTCGCGTGGGGCATTCTATTTGTTCAATTATATGGCAACTATTGAGCAATCGCATCTGGGCCAGTGCGGCGATGACGATGCATTGTGCCTACGTGCGGCATTGCAACCCTGGCAGGCAACGCAACAGGCCGCTGAGGACTTTTACGATCGCAGCGCAGATTGCGAGTTCACCACGTTTGTAGGATACGAATGGACCGGTATGGATTCCTCCAACGGCGGCAATCTGCACCGTAATGTCGTGTTTCGCAACGCGGAGGTCCCGCGACTCCCCGCCAGTTTTATCGACGAGCCTGCGGCACATTTGCTGTGGGATTCCCTGCGAGATAATTGTAACGACTCAGGGAGCGGCTGTGATTCCCTCGTGATCCCCCATAATTCCAATTACAGTGCCGGCTCGATGTTTACTGGCCTGATGGATGACGGGGCGCCAATGACTGAAGAGTATGCGGCCTCGCGTGCGCGCTTTGAGCCGCTGGTAGAGATCATGCAGCACAAGGGCGCGTCTGAATGTTACTTCGAGATGGGTGTCACGGAGGATGAACTGTGCGCGTTCGAGCAGTTACCCAAGGATAATATTGCCGGTTTCAATGACCCGCCCACGCCGAACACTGGTTTTGTGCGCAAAGTGCTGGTCGATGGCTTGGTGATCGAAAACGAACTGGGTGTAAACCCCTACCAGTTTGGCGTGATTGCCAGCACAGATACGCACCTGGGTACGCCCGGTGCAGCGCGCGAAGATCTGTTCTTGGGTCACGGTGGTGCCGGTGTGTCTGCAGAAAAGGAAATTCCACTTGGTCTGCCTGATGAGTTGATTTACAACCCGGGTGGGCTCGCTGTTTTGTGGGCGCATGAAAATAGCCGCGAGGCGCTATTTGATGCAATGCGCCGGCGCGAAGCCTATGGCACCAGCGGCCCGCGTATTATTAGCCGATTCTTCGCCGGCTGGGATTTTCCGGCGAACCTGTGCGAGGCCCCCAATCGTATTGAGCGCGCCTATGCCGGCGGTGTTCCCATGGGCTCAATATTGCCTAATGAACGGGGCGCACACACGCGACCTACCTTCCTTGTCACGGCCAGTCAGGATGCCGGAACGCCGACTACGCCGGGCACACCTTTGCAGCGCTTGCAGGTGATCAAGGGCTGGGTGGATGCAAGCGGTCAGCGCCACGAGCGCGTCGTGGATGTAGCCGGTAATGCCGACAACGGTGCTGCGGTCGACCTGCAGTCCTGCGCCACCAGCGGCAGCGGTTTTGCTGACCTGTGCACGGTATGGGTCGATAAGGATTTTGATCCCAGTGAGCGCGCTTACTATTACTCGCGCGCGGTAGAGAATCCAACCTGTCGCTGGAGCCAGCGGATGTGCGCCGCGGCGGGTGTGAACTGTGCGCGGCCCGAGACTATCAGTGATGGCTATGAAGGCTGTTGTGTCGCGGAGCACCGCCCTATTGTGCAGGAACGGGCATGGTCTTCTCCGGTTTGGTATAGCCCTGCCTCGGCAACCGATTCTGGCGCATTAGGGGTTAGCGCGTCCCGAGTAAATGGGTCGTCTAATTGAACCAGCAATAGGCATTTACAGAACTGTCGATGTCACACTGCTGAGTCGCGCTATAATTTGGTCGAAATTTTAATAATAGGGAGATATCAACGTGTCTAACTTAGCAAAAGTAATACTGATTACCGGGGGTGGCAGCGGCATGGGCCGTGAAGCCGCGAGACGTTTTGCTGCGGAAGGGGCCACAGTCGCATTGTTCGATGTCAATGCCGCCGGAATGGCTGAAACAGCGGGGACATTTGACAGTATTCACAGCTGGACCGTGGACATGACCGATTTTGCCGCCGTCTGCGCCGCAGTGCGAGACGTTGAAGAAAAGCATGGGCCCATTGATCGGCTATATAACTGCGCAGCAATTATGCCATTTGGCAAACTGGTAGAGCAGGACAACGCCATTATTCACAAACAGATGGCTATTAACTACGGTGGCCTGGTTAACATTACACAAGCGGTATTGCCGGGAATGCTGGAACGAGGCCACGGTGATTTTGTGAGTTTCGCCTCCATGGCCGGTATTATTCCAATGTTGTTGACCGGCGCTTATACGGCAACGAAGTTTGCGGTGCGCGCCTTTACGGAGACCCTGTATCACGAGAACCTCAACTCTGGCATTCGTTTTGCCTGTGTGTGTCCTCCGGCCGTTGCTACGCCATTACTGCAGCAGGGACGCGATTCCGCTTGGCCAAAGATGCTGGAAGAGCAATCAGAACCCATAGCCCCCAAAGTCGTTATCGATGCCATTGAGAACTGCCTCAAAAAAGGTAAGTTTTTTGTCTATCCGACTCGCGATGCCAAGATTGGAGCAATCATGCGTCGACTGCTCCCCGGGCTTATCTGGAAGCAGATACACCAGGTCGAAGGTTTTTAGTCTGAGTCAGACGGCTAGTTCAATATAGACTCTGCCCGCATATGCCTCCTAGAAATCAACGATCGTCGTTATGAAAAAAATTATTGTTCTGTTGTTGTTAGTCGCCGTGGGAGCCGGTTGTTACTTCCTGGTATTTCTAAAGCCCGCCGCGCTGGAAGGTCAACTGGGAGAGAATTATCGTATCGACGATTTTGAGTGGTTTTGGCTGAAGGAAAATGGCAGCGAGCCGCTGTTTTATGAAACGCTGGACAATAAACCTGCGCCAGTATTGTCACCGCAAGAGTCACTGTCGGCCTTTAGTATTGCTCCGGGCTTTGAGGTTGAACTGGTCGCTGCAGAGCCGCTGGTAGAGGAACCGGTGGCGATGGCTTGGGATGAGTACGGCCGTCTTTACGTGGTCGAGATGCGAAGTTATATGCTCGATGCCTATGGTGCTGGTGGCGATCTACCGGTAGGTCGCGTGGTGCGGTTGGAGGATACCAATGGTGATGGGCGCATGGATACTAGCGAGATTTTTCTTGGCGGGTTGGTCAATCCGCGCGCGGTGGCAGTGGTGAATGAGGGCATCCTAATTGGCGAGCCGCCTAATCTATGGCTCTGCGAACTGCCCATCCGCAAGGCCCTCTGTGAGAAAAAGCGCAGCATTGGAAGTTATGCGGATGACGTTGAAACAGCGAATGTAGAGCATATGGAAAACGGCCTGATGCAGGGGCTGGATAACTGGTTTTACAATTCTAAATCGTCGCGTAGTGTGCGCATCGAAGCCGGTGAATTGCTAGAGCGCGAAGGTTTTTTCCGTGGGCAGTGGGGTATCACCAAGGATGACTTTGGCCGCTTGCTGTACAACCACAATTCCACCTGGTTGCAGGCAGATTTTTTTGCGGCTGAAGATATTGTGCAGCCGCGCGAGCAGACTTACCCCGAGGGACTGGGTGTGAATCTAACGAATCCCGCGAATGTCTATTCCGTGCGCGTCAACCCGGGCGTCAATCGTGCCTACCTGCCTGGCACTTTGCGAGAGGATGGGCGTCTCAACGAGGCCACCGGGGTTAGCGGCCTTGTATCTTATCGTGGTGACCAGTTCCCAAAGGAATATCACGCTGATGTGTTCGTGCCGGAAGTCGCGGGGAACGTCGTTGCTCAGTTTGCGATTAGCGAGGAGGGCATTGCACTGAAGGCTACCCAGCGTCTTTATGACGATGATAAATGGGGCAAGCGAGATTTCTTAGGTTCAACAGACGAACGCTTCCGTCCGGTCGATGCAATGAATGGTCCTGATGGTGCGCTCTACATTATCGACATGTATCGCGGCATCGTGCAGGACGATTACTACATGACCGACGAACTGCGGGAGCAGGTTTTTGAAAGGGAGTTGGAGACACCTGTCGGTATGGGGCGTATCTGGCGTGTTCGACATGCCGGCGGAAAAACGGCGCGACACTTTCCTGATTTCGGCGACGCCAGCGACGCAGAGCTGATTCTCGCGCTGGGCCACCCCAATGGCTGGGTGCGTGACACGGCACAGCGCTTATTGTTGGGTCGCGGCGGCGATCATGCAGTGGCTTTGGCAGCGATTGCCTCTGGCCATAATACTGTTGCGGCCCTGCACGCTATCTGGACGTTACACGGCAGGGGTGAATTGCAGCGTAAGTTGGTCATGAAGATTGCGCGCTTGGATGACACACAGCGGCAGATTCAGGCCCTGCGTGCTGGACGGTCGTTGCTGTCTGCTGCTGATCTGGTGACATTGTATGAGGAGCTATCGCCGGATTCTGCTGACGTGTTGTCAATGCAGCTGGCCTTTGCCATGGGAGATCATGCATCTGACGCGAGTGTGCGGCGCTCTCTCGTAACGTTGCTGACGGCTAACCTTGAAAGTCCCTATATACGACAGGCGGTCGTGCGTGCAGTGGCAGGAGAAGAGCTGTTATTCCTGAGTGAGTACCTAGGTTCCGAGCATCTGGGGGCTGTGTCTGAAGCCGCAAGAACCGCCTTGAGCTCACTTGCCAGCGGAGCATACCGCAGTCTGCGCGGTGATATTACGTCGGGCGAAAGTGCCAATCCCGCACTGCTAGAATTATTGGCTCTGGCGGAATCTCGCAGTAATGACAACGCCTGGCAACAGATGGCGATGCTTGAGGGAATGAAGAGCGTGGCGGCCAGTACGGACTTTGTTCCTGCCGTTCTGGAGGCGTCGCCTGAGATATTCTCTGACGGTTCCATCAGTGAGCAGGACCCATTGTGGGAAGCTCGTATGAGGGGCCGGGCGGCTTTTACTTGGCCCGGCGATGAACTCGCTCTGGGCATTATGCCATTGAGCCCCGGGCAGTTGGAGGGGATGGCACTTGGAGAGCGTTTCTATTTGCAGTGCGGTACTTGTCACTCTGCCGATGGAACTGGCATCGCCGGCTTGGCTCCGTCCTTGGTGGGCGCTATCTGGGTAACTGGGCCACCGGAATGGCTGGCTCGGATCATCTTGCAGGGATTGAATGGTCCTGTGGAAGTGAAAGGGGAAATCTGGAATGGCGTCATGCCGGCCCACGGACATCTGTCCGAGCTGAATGATGAAACGCTTGCTGGACTGATGACGTATGTGCGGCGCAGTTGGGGAAATAAAGCAGACCCTGTCAGCGTCACCACTGCTGCAGAGAGTCGCGTGGCTAGTGCCGATCGAATGCTGCCTTGGACGGTGGCTGAACTGCAGTCTGTGCCCTACGATCGCGGTTACGGGTCATTTGAGGGTGCCTACTCCATCAGTTTCGTGACATTTACAGTCATCGAAAAATCCGACGGGTTGCATCTTGAAGTTCCCATGTATGGCGGTGGCCTGATGGAACCGCTAAGTGCTACTACTTTTATGGCTGGCGCCGGCGGGGAGAACGTGAAACTTGAATTTATCGTTGACGAGGATGGTACGGTCAACACGATGTTGATGTATCGCAAGGGCGAAAAAATTCTGATCAAGCGCAAGGAGTGAAGACAGTTGAAGATCGTGTCGTGCTAGAATTACACCACACGTCCGCGGTAACTGAGTACGCCTGCCCAAAGCCCGACTAAAAGCAGCCCACCAATTTCTCGAGCCTGTTCTACAGTGTTTGTTTTCATACTGATGGATGTAAAGATGTCTTCAAGAGATACCTGTCCGACAATACTGGGCAGTAAAGTGCCGATCCAGGCCACACTAATTACCGCCAATACGCGCGGTGGCCAGCGCGGCGGTTCCAGGCGAAACTCAACGGTGCACATGCCGGCGGCCGCTAAATACCAACAGATCCATAAAATGGCATCGGGATCGTTGTACTGTACCGCAGCGCACAGAAGATAAATGATGAGGAAAATTGCGTTGAGTACGGTAGTTGCCATAGTCGACCAGAGCTCCTTGCAAACACCTTACTATCCGAAGGCAAAGTGTATCGTAGATTCACAATCAAATTCAGGAATGCGGAATAAATAATGCAAGGAAAAGTAACTTTTTTTACCGCTATTTTGCTTATAGCAGGCGGTGCTAGCGCTACTGTTGATCCTATTATAGAGGATGTGCTGATTACAGGGACGTTGTCTCCCCAGCGCGCACTCACTTCGTCAGTGTCCGTACTGGATTCACAGCAGATCAAGGCGCTGAACAAAACCACGGTCGCCGACCTGTTAAAAACGTTACCGGGTCTTTTAGTGGAAGAGCAGGGTGGCCCTGGTGGGCTGACCGCGGTATCCATTCGTGGCGGTGAATCGAATTTTACGCTTGTGCTTGTAGACGGTATAGCAGTAAACGATCCCACTAACTCTCGCGGAGGTGGTTTTGACTTTGCAAATCTTAATCCGAACATGGTCGATAGGATAGAGGTAGTGCGTGGTGCCCAGTCGGCTATTTACGGTTCGGATGCACTAGCGGGTGTCATCAATATTATTACCCGCAAACCGACGCAGGGTCATAATCAGGATGTGTATGTTGAGCTGGGTGAGCACGATTACTCCGAGGTGGGTCTCAGTGCGCTAGGTAGTGTGGGTGATGTAAATTACACATTGGAACTGGCGGCGCGCGATGACGGTGAGCCAGTGCCAGGGAGCAGCCGAGACAATAATAGCGCGCATCTACGATTAGGGTGGCAGCCTGATGTAGGTCATGACATCAACCTCGGTTACCGCTACATCGATGGCGATAGAAAATCTTATCCTGAGCAGAGCGGTGGGCCGCAATACGCTCCATTTGATGAGCAAGATAAAAGCGACTACACCCAGAAAATTGTCTATCTGGGCTGGGCGGCCCAGATTTCATCCGTATGGCGTAGTGCGTTGACGGCCAATCGCTTTGAGGCCAAAGACCGTTACCAGTCGCCAGGAATTCCGCCGTATTTTGAAGTGCCTCCGAATTCAGCAGACACAGAGTTCACGCGTGATCATTTGCAATGGATTAATTCGCTGCAGTTGGCGCAGGGCTACAGTGTCAACGTGGGCGCAGATTATCGGCATGAAGACGGTCAAAGCGAAGGCTTTATCGAATACTTTGGAGACCTGAATCCTACGGATTTCGAGCTGGATCGCGATACCGCTGGTTTCTTTGCGGGCGTCACTGCTAGTCCAACGGATGCGCTGCTGTTGCAAGGTAGCCTGCGCTATGACAGCCCGGAGGGCTTTGATAGCGAAACGTCATTTCAGGCGGGGGTGCAGTACACCGTCGGTTCGGGTGTTGCGGTCGCTGCAAACTGGGGTGAGGCCTACAAACTGCCCAGTTTTTTTGCCCTTGGCCATGCATTGGTGGGCAACCCAGACCTGAAACCTGAGCAAGGCGAAAGCTGGGATCTCGGTGTGACCTGGGAGCCCGCTGATGTGCTGCGCTTGGCTGCCACCGTATTCCACAATGATTTTCGCGACCTTGTAGATTTCGATGATGAAACCTTTCGCAACGTCAATCGTAGCAATGTGCAGACCCGTGGTGTGGAGTTGCAGGTCGATTGGCAGCCAGTGACAGCATTCAGCTTGCGTAGCCAGGCAACCTATACCGATATCGACGTCAAGAATGAGGATACGGTACTCACAGGTCGTCCTGAATGGACTGCCAGTGCAGTCGCCCAGTGGCACATTACCGAGCAGTTAAATGTTGCGCTGGACTATGTGTATACCGGCCAGCAGTGGGCGGCTTCGCGGCATACCGGTGCAGAGGTGACAGAGGAGCTGAATGACTTCGGTCGGCTGGACTGGGTGCTGCGCTGGCAGCCAGTGGCGGCCTGGCAGGTGCAACTCTCTGCGGACAATCTGCTGAATGAGCATTATGAAACCGCAGTGGGCTTTAACGCCCCGCAGCGGGAATTTCGAATCGGTGTGATATTGAGTCATTAGGTTATGCACAACGAATACGTCCGGTTAATGCGTAATCTAATACAGACTCCCCGGTCGCCTTCGTCACTAACATTCCCAAAAAAATTATTTCCGTCCCGCGATTGCATCGACAATGCTCTTTATCTACAATCGCACCCCTTCAAACAGGTCAGGTGTCCATCTGCCCTGCGTTGAACAAGGCTGGCGTAGCTCAGTAGGTAGAGCAGCTGATTTGTAATCAGCCGGTCGGGGGTTCGATTCCTCTCGCCAGCTCCATATTTAATGTCCTTTTCAGTGACAGGCTTGGTAGTCTCAGCAGGTTTGCGGTGCTGTATCGCTAAGCTCACTTGTCTTCCGGCAAATGGAATGCCAACTGAGTTAGAGTTTTCGTGTCGATAACACTGGGACGGGGCGGTCGATGAGTAGCAAAAGTCAGTTAAATCTATATTCATCTTTCAGACGCAATTTCCCCGCGCTTGAAACGGTGTTATTGACGACCAATGCGGGCACTTTTTATACCTACGAAGACGCCGAGCATTGCTCCGCGCAGATTGCTAATTACCTGATAGAGATGGGCCTAAAAAGAGGCGATCGCGTTTCGGCGCAGGTGCCAAAGTCGCCTCAGGCCCTGTGGTTATATCTCGCGGTAGTGAGGGCGGGAATGGTATTTCATCCTTTAAACACAGCGTATACCGATGAGGAGCTGCACTTTTTCTTGCAGGATGCTGCACCTGCAATGTTAGTCTGCGACAGTAACCGAAGCGAGGCCTTGCAGGCTTTATGTCAGAGCGTGGGCACACCTTATTTGTATACGTTGGATGCTGACGGAGGTGGCACGTTGGTGCAGGGCGCACAACAGTGCTCGGTCCGGTTTGATACCGCAGCAACAAATGCAGCAGACCTAGCGGCACTGGTTTACTCCTCCGGAACCACGGGGCGACCCAAGGGCATAATGTTGTCCCATGGAAATCTAGTGGAAAACATCTCAGTGCTGGTTGATTACTGGGGTTTTGGTGAGGATGACTGCTTGCTCCATGCGCTACCGATTTTTCATGTGCACGGTTTATTTGTGGCTATTGGCTGTGTCCTGATGAGTGGGGGTAGCCTGCGTTGGTTGCATGAGTTCGATGTCAAAACGGTGATGCAAAACCTGCCATACAGCACTGTTATGATGGGCGTGCCGACCTATTACACGCGTCTACTGGTTGAGCGGGATTTCAATGTCCAACATTGTGTCCGTACGCGGCTGTTTGTTTCTGGGTCTGCGCCCTTGCTGGCAGATACTTTTGTCGAGTTTGAGCAGCGCACGGGTCACCGCATTCTGGAAAGGTACGGTATGACCGAAACAGGTATGAATACGTCTAACCCGTTGCGTGGAGAGCGGCGAGCTGGAACCGTGGGGTTTCCTCTGCCGGGTGTAGAAGTGCGGATTTGTGGTGCCGACAATAATATCTTGGAAGGAAAAGGCGTAGGAGGGCTTCAAGTTCGTGGGTCAAATGTCTTTAGTGGTTACTGGAATATGCCGAAAAAAACCGCCGAAGATTTTACCTCGGACGGCTTTTTTATCACTGGCGATCAGGCGTGCATGGACGAGGAGGGCTATATCTCGATTGTCGGACGGTCCAAGGACATGGTCATCAGTGGCGGCCTGAATGTTTATCCAAAAGAGATAGAGCTGCTGATAGACGAATTATCAGGGGTGAAGGAGTCTGCTGTTATCGGGTTGCCGGACACCGATTTTGGAGAAGTCGTTGTGGCGGTAGTAGTATTGGTCAATGATGCCACCCTCTCTGGGGAGCAGGTCCGGGGCGCGCTGAAGGCGAGGGTCGCAAACTTCAAGGTGCCAAAAAGAGTCTTTTTTGTTGACGAACTACCCCGTAATGCCATGGGTAAGGTCCAAAAAGAGACCATGCGAAAGGAATATGGCTCGAAAGCGACGTAAGTTGATCATTTTGTTGGGGTCTGTGGTTGACAAGGGGGCGGTCGATCAGGACAATATGCCGCCTTTCGGAGGGGTTCCCGAGTGGCCAAAGGGATCAGACTGTAAATCTGACGCGCGAGCTTCGGTGGTTCGAATCCACCCCCCTCCACCATGAATAAAGACTTCTTAGGCTGTCTCTTATACACATCTGACGCTGCCGACGAA
>OLHR01000007.1_pt1 | contig 76568 bp, 54 predicted proteins | sample 1609291 | NCBI WGS metagenome assembly OLHR01 (sample SAMN05416707, study PRJEB24817) | seawater metagenome | isolation source: Sea water | place: Canada:Atlantic | collected 2013-07 | reverse complement strand
CTACACCTCTCTATTCGTCGGCAGCGTCAGATGTGTATAAGAGACAGATATTGCACGACCTGGAGCACCCGATCGTATGCCATCCCTTCAATAGGGATTTTTTTAAGACCGAAAAATGCCTTTCGAAAAGTTGTAAACGGCATGACGCCTAGCTTATAGAGCCGCATTTCTAGGAATTCATCGAGTCTCACATCAAGGCTGATAGGAAAAACATCTTCCCCTTCCATTGCCTCCTGTAGTTCTTCATTTGTTATTGGCTCCCAATTCCCGTCTTTTAAAACCCCATCAAAGATATTCAAAAACTGTTCCACACGCGGCAAGGCCCCGTGTGGATGCTCAAAAGGATCAACATGCTCGTAGATCGACTTAAGCTTTTCTTGAGTGGTGTGCGAGTTGTGATGCCAGAGCGCCTCCAACATCTGCGATACTTGTTTTAACTCTTTCGCCAAAGTCTCATCGACAACATCCATAGCGATAAGAGCATCTTTCACCCGAGAGCGAGAAATTGGAATATAGAAAGGAACGTCTTTGAAATCAGCCATTAGTGCTTATAGGGATTTGCTTCTGGAGGTAGGACAACTTGAGCTTCTCTTTCCTAAATGGGAAACTTATTTTTCAGTCAACCGAATCATAAATTTCTACCTAAAATAAAATGACAGCGCTGACTACAACACAAGAGCTATTGCTCAACTCAATCGACGCCGCCGAATTCTTAGAGCTCCCCATGAAGTGGCCCCAGGAAACGGAGCCAGTGGTTTATTGACGAATTGAGCTGGTTTTTGAGGGCGACCAACCCGAAATAAGACCAAAATGAGCAAACGAAAACGACGGCATCTAAGTGCCGAATTCAAAGCCCGCATCGCCCGAGAGGCGATGGAAAATCAGAAGACGATTCAACAGATCGCCAAAGATAATGACATCGCGCCGACGCAAGTCAGCGCATGGAAGAAGGAACTCGAGAGTCGCATCAGCGAAATCTTCGAGCGCAAAAACGCCACCAACGAGGCCTCGGTGAACTTCGAAAAGAAGTCAGCGCGACTTGAACGTAGAATCGGTCAACTCCTCATCGAGAAAGAATTTCTTGAGGGAAAGTGCAACGAGCTGGGGATCGACACGAGCGAAAAGCGATGATCACACCGAACCACCCCAAGCTCTCAGTTCGGCGTCAGAGCAAGCTGCTCGATGTGAATCGAAATCGTCTCAAAAAACACCCGGTAAAATGACTCGTAGCGACACTGAACTTGTCGCCCTCATCGACGGAATTTACATGGAGTGTCCCTTTTTTGGACAACGCCAATTGCGAAATGAACTCCAAAAACTGGGACATCGTATTGGACGTAACCGAATCCGTTGGCTCATGAGGATCATGGGCATTGAAGCTCTCTGCCCCAAGCCATCGACCAGCAAGTCTTCACCAGCGCATAAAAAATACCCCTACCTACTTCGAAACGTCGGAGTGACAGAAGTTGCTCAAGTGTGGTGCACCGACATCACCTATATCCCAATGCCACAAGGACACTGTTACCTCGTTGCGATCATGGACTGGCATAGCCGAGCGGTGCTCGCGTGGGAGGTCAGCAACTCGATGGACACTGAATTTTGTATCAGAGCTCTCCAAAGGGCGTGTGAGCGGACGGGCCGCAAGCCCAAGAATTTACTGGCTACAAAAACGGGACCACTTCAAACCTAGTCCGACCGTTCAAATGATTTTGTAATCTGTGCTATTCCCAGAACTTCTGGATTCATGCATCGCCATGGACGCTGCAGCGGGAATGATTGGTGACATTTCACATAGAGAAGAGCAGCACTGCTATGAGACGATCTTCGTGGAGATTTAAACCTTCCGATTAAGCTCAGGGTAAACGAAAGGTTTCTTTTCCTTTCGTGGTTGTTAGCCTATTTGAAATTTCCTTCGTAATTCCCCACACCTTGAGCCAACTGCATTCCATTATTCGCTTTCTGAGCACTCTGGCCGCGGCTTCGCCCGTTTTAGCCGCTGTCCCGGACTTTCGACAGCAGATCCAGCCTATCCTAGAAAGTAATTGCGTGCGCTGTCATACAGCATCGAAAATCAAAGGTGGGCTGCGAATGGATACGCATGAGAAATTCTTGGAAGGCGGAGATACTGCCGAAGCTGTCGTGCCGGGCAATTCCGCAAAGAGCGAGCTTTTGGTCCGAATCCATTTACGCCCGATCGACGAAGGAGTGATGCCGGATGAAGGACGGGCTTTAAAACCCGAGGAAGTCGCCCTTCTGGATGCTTGGGTCGAAGGTGGTGCAAAATGGCCTAAAGGCGTGACTCTCACCGAGCGGAAGCCGGAAGCGCCCAAACGGGTGGCCCTGCCACAGAAGGCCCCTCGCTCGAATATCGAGGCTGCGGCGATGCTTGACGATATCCTGCGGCGAGAAAATGCCGGCACCGGAGTCGTCACCACGCAAACCCTCAATAACGCGGCCTTTCTCCGACGATCCACCATCGACCTCATCGGCCGGATTCCGACGATGAACGAAGTTCGGGAGTATGAAGGCTGGGGCGAAAATCGCCAGACGAAGCTCATTTCAAAACTCACCTCCCAGCCGCGCTTCGCGGACCGCTGGACGGTCTTCATGGCCGACATGTTACGAGTCCGCTCCAACGTTACCGGAGGCAATCAATTACTCGCCTATCTCCACGGATCTATCGAACAGAAAAAACCCTACGATGTCTTGGTTCGGGAACTCATCAGCGCCTCAGGACGGGCCAATTCGAATCCGGCAGTCGGATATATTTTGGGTGATGATGCCCAACCCATGGAACTCGCAGCTGCCACCTCACAGATTTTCCTTGGAGTTCAGATCGGCTGCGCGATGTGCCACGACCATCCCTTCGATGACTGGGCCCAAAAGGATTTCTACGACCTCGCCGCCTTCTTCGGAAAAACCAAAAAGATGGAGAGCCGACGCCGTGGCGGGTCAGTCTACACCACGGAAGGAAACGAAATGACGGTCCTCTGGCCGCCCGAGGATAAGGCCGAAACTCGTGACCGCAAACCAGTCAAGCCACGATTCCCCTTCCAGTTAGGCCACTTCGAAAAAACTCCCCACCACATCCAACGCTTTGAAGCAGTTCGTCTCTCGCAAGAGCAGGAGAACTCCACCGATGATGATACCGCCTCCCTCGACGCTCTCCTCGATTCCGTCGAACCGAATATCGGACGGCCCAGTGATCCGGTGCTGGAGGAGGCTAAAAAGGAAAGCCAAAAGCTCAACGTCCATGGCGACCTCTACCGCTCCAGCGAACTACGCGATCAACTGGCGCAACTCATCACCGATCCCCGCAACGACTACTTTGCCAGGGCCTTCGTCAACCGCGTCTGGGCAGAATTGATCGGTCACGGTTTCGTTGAACCGCTCGACAACTTTTCCGACTACAACGGGCTCCATCATCCCACCACGCTCGACTTCCTCGCGCAAGAGTTCATCGCCAGCGGCTATGATTTCCGGACTCTGATACGGATCATCACCCTCTCCGACGTCTACCGCCGCTCCGCCCTACCCGCCGATACTCCCTTCGAATTACGCGAAAAAAGCGAATTGAATTTCGCTGCCGCCCCGTCGCGCCGGATGCTCGGAGAAGTTCTCTACGACAGCATCGTCGTCGCCGGACACCTCGAGGATTTCAAATGGCCAAAAGGTGCGAACAACAAACAGGTCTCCCGTGAGATCCAGATCGCAACCGGAGAATTCACGATGGTCGAAGCAGGAGACGCAGAGAAAGTAACGACGATGGCCGGGCAACCCGCCATGCGCGGTGACGGATACGACCTCGAATCATCACTGAAAATCGACTTCAGCTCTATCCTCAGCAGTAAGGAGCAAACCGAACTCGTGTCGATGCGAGAAAAGTCCAACGAGCAAATCAAGGCCGAGGAAATGGCAGCGATACAAAAGGACGAGCAGCGTAAGGTGATGAAATACAAAACCGAGACGATCACCGAGACCGTAGATGACAATCCACGCTTTGACAGCGCCATGCGCATGGCCACCCCCGCTCCGCCCGCGCATTTCCTCCGCGTCTTTGGCCAACCGGCCCGCACTGGACTCGGTGAATTCCGCGATGAAGCATCCTCACTGCGCCAACAACTCATGATGCTCAACGGTCGCATGACTCACGAAGCCTCCCGCGTCGGCACCTTGGAACCCCTTCATCACCTCCTGAAAAAAGACCAAAACCTCGCCATCGATTGGGCATACCAAGAAATTTTGACTCGCCTCCCAACTCCTGACGAAAAATCCGACGCCCGCACCATCGTCGATGACCATTCCCAAGGCATGGCCGACCTCCGATGGGCCCTTATCAACTCCAACGAATTCCGCTTTCTCCCCTAATTTCATCTCGCCTCAAAAAATGTCCTGCAACGATTACCAAATCAACCGACGTCGCATACTGAAAACCTTCAGTGCGAGCCTCCTCGGTATGCCCATCAGCCAACTTTTAGCCCAAACCACTCCCGGCAGAGCTCAGGCCGAGCATGTCATTCTCTTTTGGAACAGCGGTGGCATGAGTCACCTCGACACCTGGGATCCTAAGCCCGGCCGCAAGGTTCAGGGCGAGTTCAATCCCATCAAGACCTCTGTGGATGGCATGGAGATCTCGGAAATTTTTCCGCAACTTGCAAAGCAAATGCATCACGGCGCGCTCATTCGTTCCATTGCCGGAACCAATGGCGACCACGGCCGGGCGCAGTATGAACTCCAAACCGGATTCAACCAATCGCCCAACATTATGCACCCCGGCCTCGGCTCATTGGTCGTGCACGAACGCGAACCACTCGGCGACCTCCCAGCTCTAGTCAGCATCAGCGGTCAACCGGCACGTGCCGGCTATCTCGGGCAACAGTGTGAAGCCTACTTTGTCGGCCGTCCCGGCCAAAAAGACCCCTACCTCGCCTTTCCCGAAGGCATCAGCCACGCCCGTGGAATGCAACGTCTCCAGATCCTCGAAAAAATGAACGCCCGCACCTCCGGCGAGAAAGGATCAAAGGAACTAAAAGCTTCCCAGACCGCCTTAAAAGACGCCGTTAATCTCATGGAGAGCCCCGCCCTCAAAGCCTTCGAACTCGAAGACGAAGATCCCAAAACAGTCGCGAAATACGGTGACACCGAGTTCGGACGTGGAGCCTTATTGGCCCGACGCCTCGTCGAAAAAGGAGTCCGCTTCGTGCAAGTCAACCGCGGCGGTTTCGACAATCACGGCAACATTTTCGACGCCATGCGTAACCACGGCGCCGCCATGGACCCCGCCATCGCCTCCCTCCTTTCCGACCTCAAGGCGAACGGCATGCTCAGCAAAACGCTTGTGGTAGTCCTCAGCGAATTCGGACGCACCCCCCGTATCAACGACGGCGGCGGACGCGATCACTGGGCTCGCTGCTTTAGCGCCATGATGGCCGGTGGCGGTATCAAGGGAGGTTCCATCGTCGGTGCCTCGGACGAAGACGGCATGGCTCCCGCCGAACGCCCGGTCAAAGTTTCTGACCTCCACGCCACGATGTGCCATGCCCTTGGAATTAAACAAGATAAGGAACTCTTCACTCCCCAAGGCCGCCCGATGCGCGTCGTCCCGAAGGGCGCGACTCCCATCCACGAATTGTTCGCTTGAAAAATATGAGTCACTTCATCGCTCGTCTCCTTCTCCTTTTTCTCCTCGCCCTACCACTCCTCGCCCAATCGCAGAAACCCCTTGAGCGCGGCTCCATCATCGAGGACCGCGCGGCCCGCAAGCTCTTGCAAGCTGGCGATACCCGCCTTGAACTTGGGGAAAACGAAAAGGCCCTCGAGATCTGGAAATCAGTCGTCGAACGCTACCCCCGCAGCAAGATCCGCTTCGAAGCCCACCTGCGCCTCGGTGATCATCTCCTCAAGGAAATCAAGGACTTCGACAAAGCCCGCCTCCACTACGAAGCCGCCGCAATCGAAAGCAACGAAAACGATGAAAAACGCGCCTACGCCTTCCTGAATACCGGCACCTGTTTCTACGAAGCCGGTAACTACGGTAAGTGCTTCAGCATCATGCGTGACGTCATTGAAAAGTTCCCAACCTCCCCCGAAGTCAATGAAGCCTATTACTATATAGGCCTCGGTCATTTCAAACTGGACCACTACAGCCGGGCAATCGAAGCCCTCGAAAAAGTAGGCACCGCCCTCTCATCCAAAGACTCGCTTGTCGAAAAAGTCGAGGCGGGCAAACGCCTCTATGTCAAGATCGATGATCAGGACTTCGCCATCCTTGAACCAGGCACCCGGATCGAGGTCCGTTGCCGCACCAAAGGCGGTGACGAAGAAACCCTCTTCTGTGATCCAGTCGGACGAAATGCGCGCATCGCCTTGGGCCGCATCCCCACTCGCCTCGACAAAGCAGTGCCGAACAACGGAACTCTCGAAGTCCGCGGAGGTGACAAAATCACCGTCACATACATCGACGCCCACACCGCCGAGAAAAGCTTCGACGAAAAACGCCTAAAAGAAGTTGTCGTCGTAGGCAACGGAGTCGCCCGCATCACCGATGGATCCTATTTCCGCGACCTCCCCGCCGCCGTCCTCGGAAAATCACTCCACCTCCAGGTCACCGACGCCGATCACGATACCACCGAAGGAGCGGACATGATCGAGGCCACGATCCAAATCTTTCGACGCAAAACGGCTGACGAAATCGACGATGAACTCGCCAAGCGCGTCGCCAGCGGCGAGCTCACCGAAGGACCGGAAGGCGAAGATATCAAATCGCAAATCGATCCGCTCCTCATGGTCCGCGCAGTCCCCGTGACTCTGCGGGAACAAGAACAAAAAGGCACCTTCCGCCTCGCCATCCCACTCCGCCTCGGCACTGCCAAAGATACCCTCACCGGCGAACCCGGCCAGACAATCCGCCTAATCTATCGCGACGACCAAAATCTCAGCGAGGGCGCAATCGTTCGTACTGCTGAAACTAGGATTATTGAAGGCAACCTCGGCGAAGTCCGCGTCACCCGCACCGATATTTCCGACGAGGAACTCCGCCTGAAAACCCAACTCCGAACAGCCTCGGCCCTCACCGAGGTCGGCAACTACTACAAGGAATTCGGGCTCAACGACAAAGCCGACCTGAAATACACCGAGGCCCTCGATGTGTGTGAAGAGATTCACGCCCAAGCCCGCGAGGTCGGCGGCAAGCTCCTCGAGGAAACCTACGTGCAACTTTGGCGAATCTACTTTGCGATGGATAAACTCGATCTGGCCCTCGGCATGAGCCGGCGCCTCCTCAACGAATTCCCCGCCAGCTCCTTCGTGGATGAAGCGATGTTGCAACAAGCCCACGTCGAACGAATGCGTGAGAACTTCCCGCGTGCCATCAGCCTCTACTCCAGTATTGCCAAGCTCCCTACCAGCCCATTGCGGGGCGAAGGCCAATTTTTCACCGGCGAATGTTACGAAGAAATGGCGCTGAAGGCCACCGCCGGCCAATCCGCGCAGCTCTTCGAGAAGGCCTTCCTCGCATACCAGAAAGTTTACGAGCAATTCCCCGACTCCGGCCGGGTCGGAGACTCAGTCGCCAAAATGGCTGCCTTTTATTACAAGAAAGAAGACTACGCCCGGGCCATCGATGTCTTCGAAAACGTCCTTTCAGACCACCCCGACGCGAACTTCCTCGACGTCATCCTCTTCAACTACGGTCGCTGTCTCTACAAACTCAAACGCAAGCCGGAGGCTCGCCGCAAGTTTGAACAACTCATCAACAACTACCCCGAAAGCGAGATCGCCTCGGAGGCCAATAAAATCGTCGAAGCGCTCAAAAAAGCAGGATTTTGAAAACACTCATTCCCCATCTCGCCCTCGTTCTACTTTTCGCACTCATGGTTCCGGTCCAGGCCAACCAAGCTGCTGACCTGGAAGCCAAGCTCAAAGAGACCGCCGAGTCCTCACCCACCGGAGCGAAGCTAATGAGCGAACTCATCGATCTCTATTGGAAAAACGAACAAGTCTTCGGACTCATCCGGACCACCGGAAAGTTCGCGCGCACCCAGACCGAAAATCCAGAACGGGCCGCCATGATGCTGAAGCTCATCACCGGCTACGCCGTCACCGCCCGCCACGAAGACGTCATCGTGACCGGACGGCAATTCCTCGAAATTTTTCCGAAACATTCCCTAATCAACAAAGTCCACGATCGAATCGCCACCGCCTATGAACATACCGGTCGTGACAACCTCGCCGCCGCCGAACGTCTTGTGCTCTGGCAAAACGGCGGCACAACCGATCAAGGTGTCAACGCCCTGCGCTTGTTCATCCAAGCCAACAACGGAACCACCTACAAAAAAGCCTCTTCCCTTGCGGTCGCGATGCTCGCCAAGCTCCCCGCTGAACCTCTCCTTACCGGCGTGGGTTTTCAAGGAATGTATGCCGCCGAGAGGTCCGAGCAGTGGGCCGAGGGCCTGCAAATCGCCAAAGCTCTTGTGCGTCGTAACGCTCCGCTCAACGCGATCACGAAACGTGAACTTTGGTTCAAAACAGGACGCTTTCAGTCCAGCCTTGGACAGTTTGAGAATGCCATCCAATCATTCCGAAAAGCGCTCACTCCCGGTCACGATGACATTCACCGGAGTCTCGTCGAGGCCATGATTAGTGCGGCCAAAGCCCCCTCGGAAATCGAGGCCGAAGCCCGCCGCTACCTCGCCGCCTATCCGCACCACGAGGATCGCTACGCCCCCCTTACCCGCGCTGCCGAGGCCGCAGCCACCGCAAAGGACACCACTCGCGCACTCGCCATCGCGGAAGATATTCTCCTCCAAAATATCATCATCAGCGACCTGCCCCGGACCTACGTTCGCTGGTGTGGTGAGAACCTCAAACGCGCAGAGCAGGGTCTCCTTAAGCTGGTCGGCCAGAACCCTAACGGAGCAGGTCCAATACGTGCCGTCCTCGCCCTCGATGTCTATCGCGACGGCCTGAAGGACACCGCCAAAGCCAGACGCATGGCGCTCGAATATCTCGCAAAATCTCCCAGCTCCGATGGCTGGTCGGAGGAAATCACGAGCTTCCTTTATAAATCCGCGACCGGTGAGGAAACTTTCCGAAAAAATCTCGCCGCCGTGAGTGCCAGCGCGAAAGCCTTCCCACACCTCGAGGGATTCCAGGACCGTGTCTGGAAACGTGCGCCAAAGGACAAACAACGTAATCGCACTTGGCAGGCCGCAAAGAAGACCCACCAGAACGATTCCACGACAAAGCTCTGGAAGAGCACCCGCGAAAACGGGGGTAAATCCGGACAAGCATGCCAACAGCTCCTCCAGCAAAAACTCAACAAGGAGCAACGGCACCTCATCTTGGCACGCCTGGCGTATGTCTACCGGCATCACCTCGGCGGTAAATCGAAGGCCAGCTCCGCGATGCACTACGAGAATCTTTGTAAAGAATTCCCCAAGGACCTCAACGCTGCCGAGCAATGGCTCGAAGCCGCCGCTTACACTCAGAAAGAAGAAGTCGCGACCACTAAGCTCACCGCTGCCAAACACCTCCTCTCCATTTCCGCTGCCCCGTCCCACTACGATACCTGGTATCGCCTCGTCGAAACGAAGGACGAGAAAATCATCCGGAAGGCGATCCCTTGGATCACGCAATCGGCAAAGCAAAGCAAAAACAACTCCGCCCACTGCACCCGCATTGGCGATATCATGAACGAACTCGGCATGAAAACCGAAGCGGCCGCATGGTGGAAGTCGCACATGGATCTCGACCCCAACGACCCGGAATACGTGTCTTGCGCACGTCGCCTCGCCTCAATCCTCGAGCCAGCGGCTGCCCAAACATTTCTCAAGTCCCGCGCCGCCGCCGACACCGACCACCACGGAACCTATGCTGCTGACTTCGCTAATTTACTCTTCCTCGCCGACAATCTCGACGCAATGGCATCGCTCCTCAAGAAATCCCGTAACCGCGCCGACCAGGATCCCTTCCGCCCCTGGGGAATGGGCGAATGGCCGGCCCGCACTTGGTTGGAAACCGCCCGCAATGCCAAGCCCGAAGACTGGCCGACGGATAAGAAAAACCGCGTTTTTGGTATGGTCCGCGATCTCCGCCTCGGCCGAGTCAGCACCGAAGCCGGAATGGAACTCCTCGCCAACAAACCAAAGTCAATCGACCGCCTCCTCCACGCCCAAAATCTCATTCAACAAGCCGACCAGCACCACGAATCCTGGAAACGCATCTATCCCTATGCCCAGGCGGCCCTCGCCCGGGAGGACCTGGAGCTCGGTGCCACCATTCTCAACGGCCTCCTCAACACAATCCGCTCGGTCGGCAATGCCGAAACAACAGCAGCCCGCAACCTCCTCCGCAAGGCCTACGGAAAAATGGGAAGCCTGAGTGCGGACATTCCTGCCGACAGCCCCATCGCCCCCCTCTTGCAAATCATCCTCCACCGCCGCCTTGGGGAAGCCGAACTTTCCGAGCAAGCTTACTACGCGAACAAGGAACTCTTCGACAAACACCGTCATGAACTCCCGGTCGAACTCCTCCTCTTCGGAGCGGAGATTCACATCGCCCAAGGAACTCCCGAAGACCACGAACGGGCCGAAGATATCCTCCGCGGCTGGATGATCAAATTCGGCGAATCCGAAAAGGTCGACATTCGCGACAAGTCCCGCGTCCAACTCCTCCTCGCCCGCAACTACCAAAGGGCAAGACAGTTCGACATCGCCCGTGCCGAATTCACGACCGTCCTAAACATCTACAAAGATCAACCCGAAGCCCTCGAAGCGCGCTTCGGGATCGGTGAAACCTACATGGCCCAGCGAGTCTACGATCAAGCCGGGGAAATATTCACCGACCTCTCGCAAAACCTCAATCCGGCAATCGCGATCCGCGCCAACTTCCTCCAGGGAGTCCTCGCGATCCGTCAGGACGATAACCAAGAAGCCCGCAGGATCTTCCTCACCATCCTGGAGCAAGCCCCCGATGCCGAACTTGCCAACGAAACACTCTACAACCTCGCCGAAGTCTATGGGATCGAACAACGCTTCCTGACCCAACTCGAAACGCTCCGCACCGTCGGACGCCTCGGTCAGGAATCAAAGCTCTGGCACACTCCCGGCAAGGCCCTCTCGGTCGTGGTACAAGACCCCGACCTCGGCATCAGCCGCGGTGACACCCGCATTCCGGTCGTCGTCCGCACCACCCCTGGAAATGATCGCGAGGAATCCTTCCTCACCAGCGGAGGCGCTGGCAAAGGAATTTTCCTCACCGAATTCCCAACCATCCTCGGCCAAGCAAATACCGGAGATGGCGTCCTCCAGGTCACCGGTGGCGACGTCATCACGGTAGACTACCCCGAGGAGTTCAAGAAGCAGTTCCAATTCGAATTCCTCAGCAACACCCGCCTGCGCATCGCCTCGGACGGATCGCTTGAAATCGCCAGTAGCGAGATCATCAACGAAGATGACGCGTCATTCACCGACACCCTAAAAAAGGAAATTGCCGGCAATCAAGAAGATCAATCACGCTCCGCATCTCGACCAAAGAATCAGATCAAACCCGGCAACTTGATCTACCTCCAGGTCAAGGACGGCGACCGCGACCTCACCGCCGCCCAGGACAAGGTCAGTATCAAACTCGCCTCCTCCAGTGGTGACGAGGTCCAGCTCATGATTGAGGAAGAGAGCCTTCACGGAGGAGTCTTTCTCGGCATGGCCCGCACCGGCGAGCTTCCAGCAGGGGCCAAAGCCTCCGACTCCGCGCTCGACCACAGCCCGCTCATGGCAATCGACCATTCCCTCGACACCGCCTGGCGCAGCGAACCGGATGGCTCGGCCCCGAAATCGCTCTCGGTCGACATGAAGGAACTCCGCCCGACCGAGTCGATCATCCTGAGCTCCCCGCAGGCCGAACAAGAAGCTCCAGTCCGTATGCAAGTTCGCGGCAGCCACGACGGACGTTTTTGGTTCAACCTCGCCGCCTTTCCTCCTGCAGACCCTGCGCCTCCTCTCAAATTTCCGGAGACCGGGATGCACCTCCGCGTTTACAAAACGCCCACCAAGAACTTGCGAGAGAACTATTCCTGGAAAGAGATTGTCGATCTGGTCCAAAAGGTCGAACCCAGCGAAATCAAGAAGGTCGATACCCTTTCGTGGCAAGCGCCCGAAGAAGGGACAGACGCTTACTTTCTTTTGTGGTCTGGCCCCTTCGTGCAAGAACGCGCGGGTGCCATCCGAATCGAAGTCTCCGGCCGCAACACCGCCGTCATGTTCAACGGACACCTCGAACTTCCCGTCGGCGCCGGGGAACAAAGCATCGACATCTTCGCTCCCCGTGGGGTGCATGACCTGACTATCCTCACCATCGCTAGCCCCGAGGTAAAGTCCGTCGAAGCTCGCCGCGCCCGCGAAAACCGACAGTCATCCGCCATCACAATCCGTTCCTTCGGCGCCGCCGACTTCGATCCCGCCGCCGATATTCAAAAATTCACCCCCGCTCCACCTGCCAAAATCAAACAAGAGGAAAACCGCTGGACGCTCTCGATGCCGTTCCGCGAGCTCCGCTACCTCGATTTCGAATTCCTCGAATACCGTGGCGAGGCCATCGCGATCAACAATGTCGAAATCAATGGAGGCGGCAATAAACATATGCCGCCAGCAGCCGACGTCATGGAACTCGCCCGCAACACGATCCTGGAATTGGCCCCGGGCGATACCGTCACTGTTTCCTACCTTGATGAACTCACCGCAGGAGCCGAACAACGCAACCGGCTCCTCACACAATCGCTCACCGCCACCTACTACAACGGCGAAATCACCCCGATCAGTTATGACTTTGCCCGCAATGGCGACGGATCGGTAAAAGGATCCCGCAAGGAACTCCTCCGCATCGAGCCCGGTGAACGGATCGTCGCCGAGGTCGTCGATTTCGATTTTGATATCGGGCTCGAACGGGACCAAGTCGAAGTCGAGGTTCAGATCAATGCTGATCCGCCCTTTAAGCTCACCGCCACCGAAACTGGGGCCTCGACCGGGGTCTTCCTCGCCGAAATCGACACCGCCGCCGAAGCGGCAGATGGCAAAGTCGTCGTCAAAAAAGGAGACAAGGTCTACCTTCGCTACAAGGACACTCAGAACACCTTCCCCGGTCACGCCTTCTATCGAGAGACCACCGTCCTCCTCAACGAACCGACGGAAGCAAGCATTCAAATTGTGGACAGCGAAACGCCGGTGGAAGGAGCCCCGCGAATCATCCCCATCGAGAGCCCACGTCCCGACGACTTCGTCAGCAAGGTCGAATACCGGCTTCCGCTCACCGTGGAAGTCATCGATCCCGATCAAGCCCAAGATTCGCGCAGCACCGTTCTCGTCGATGTCGTCACCAGCCAGGGCGCCAAAATCCAAGTGCAATGCGTCCTCTCCCGCGCCTTTGCGGTCGATGATGAAGCGCTCGCGGAAGCCCGTAACCCGGCCCTCCTGGAAGGACGCTTCGTGGGACAAATCCCTCTCCTCCTCGGTGGTCTGGAAAGCGCCACGATTATCCCCGACGACGGATCCTTACCCAGAGGAGGCCTCGGAAAAATCATCCTTCCGGTCGATAACGATCCTGAAGCAGCCCTCGACGATGGCTCCGACAAAACAACGGCCCCGCTTACCGTGCTCAGCGTCATCGGTAGCGACACCTTCACCGCCCGATACGCTGATGACTCCCGACCGGATGGCGCGCAGACCTCACTCAAAGCATCTGCCGCCCTCTTCTCAGCCGCCACCCTCCAGATCACCGATCAGGAGTATTTGGAACCAGCCGAGATCGCCCACGTCGGTAAAAAAATCTTCCTCCGCCTCGAAGACCCCGACCGCGACATTTCCAGCGATCGGGACAAAGCCCTCATCCGCATCGTCACCGCCAGCGGCGAGGACGAGACCATCGAGCTTGAGGAAACCCTCACCCATAGCGGCGTCTTCAGCGCCTCCTTTCCGCTGCTCGCCCAAGCAAAACCCACCGCCGGAAACTTCAAGGGACGCATCGAAGCCTTCTTCGGGGATGAAATCACCGTTGGATATCTCGACAACGTCCCGCAAACCCCGGACGGCCGACCCATCATCGAACGGATGATCCCGGTCGCGATCGGCACCAATGGCGTCATGGCTGCCTTCAGCAAAGTTTACAAAGACGAGGAACTCGCCATCCAGACCCAGTTCCACATTGCCGAAAGCTACTTCGAGCTCTTCAAGAGTCACCGCAGGCTCAAGCACGACGAAGAAGCCGCCGCCGACCTAGCCTCCGGCCGTCGGATCCTCCGTGAACTCAAAGACGATTACCCAAATCCCAAATACGCTCCGCGCGTCTCCTACCTCCTCGGTCAGTTCGCTCAAGAAATGAAAGCTTGGGACGAGGCAATCGCCGCCTACGGATCCATCGTCCGAAACCACCCCGGCCACAACCTTGCCCCGGATTCCCAATACAAGCTCGGCCAATGCCACGAGGAAGCAGGCGAACTCGACGAAGCCCTCGAAGCCTACGTCACGCTCGCCGGCACCTACCCCAAAAGCCCCCTCATCGCCAACGTCATGCTCCGCATCAATGAGCACTTCTACGTGAAGGAAGACCACGCAGTGGCCGCCTCGGTCGGCTCAAAATTCCTCGAGCGTTTCCCGAACCACGAATGGACCCCAAAGATGGCCTTCCGCATCGGCCAGTGCCACTACAAGCTCGAGGACTTCGCGAAAGGGGGGAAATCATTCGACGCCTTTGCCAAGCGCTTCCCGGAGCAGGAACTCACCGCCCAAGCCTTATTCTGGGCCGGCGAAAGCTACCGCATGGGTAAGGACATTCCCAACGCCTTCCGCCGCTACAACCGCTGCCGCTGGGACTTCCCCGAAAGCGATGCCGCCAAATACTCCCGTGGCCGCCTTGCTCTTCCCGAGCTCTTGGCCCAATTTGAAAAAGAAGCAAATCTCGACGAATAACCGATGAACCAGTCCAACTCCACTCTCGCCGCCAGCTTCTTCGAGACCGGCGCGCTCAAACTTCTCCTCGAAGGCGGCCTCTTCATGTGGCCCCTCCTCGCGCTCCTCATCCTCGCCATCGCGGTCATCATCGAACGCTATCGTAGCCTCAAGCTCCTCGAAACCGACGCCAGCGAACTCCGCGAAAAAGTCGTCAACCTCCTCTCCGAAGACAAGGTCGAGGAATCGCTCCAACTCTGCGACGCCGCCCGCGGCCCCGTCCCCGCCGTCCTTTCCTGCGGACTTCGCAAATACCTCGTCCTCCGCCGACTTAACTACGATCAGGCCCAGATGGAACAACAGGTCATCAAGAGCATGGAAAACTACGGCGTTAATATCGTCGCAGCCCTTGAAAAACACCTCCCGATCCTCGCCACCATCGCCTCGGTCGCTCCCATGCTCGGCTTCCTCGGCACGGTGCAAGGCATGATCGTGGCCTTCGGAGATATCGAGGCCAACATCGGCACGCAAAACATCGTGCAGGCCGCCGCCTCCGGCATCCGCGTCGCCCTCCTCACCACCGCCTTCGGCCTCATCGTAGGCATCCCCGCCTACATGGCCTTCAACTACTTCACCGGTGTCATCAACGACTTCGTCCTCCAGGTCGAATCCTCCGCCGCCTCACTCATCGAAGTCGTCACTCTCCGCCTCACTCTCGACAAAGGCTCTTCATGAAACTGAAACGCGGCAAGATGCTCATCGATCCGCCGGCCAGCGCCAGCTCGGATATCGCCTTCATCCTCATCATCTTCTTCCTCGTCTGCGCCGCCGTGCAACCGGAGACCGGACTCTCTCAAGTCCTTCCGAAAACCGAAGAGAAAAAGGAACAGCAAGAACAGAGTAAAAACATCGAGGTCTCCATCACACCCACCAGCATCGTCTTGGACGGCAGCCCGCTCCAACTCCCCGAGTTCACCCAACGCCTCAACGCAGCCCTCCAAAAAAAGACCCGTGAAACCGACCGGGTCGTCGTCGTCAAAAGCGCGCCCAATACGCCCTACCCCATCTGGATCCGCGTCTCCCAAGTCATCGAACAAGCCGGAGGCATCCTCACTCTCGAACTGGAATCCAAACGCACTATCACCGTCGAATGAAACTTCCCCGCAAAAAACTGACGGCCTCAGTGCCAGCATTCGCAATGGGCGACATCGGCTTCCTGCTCCTCATCTTCTTCGTCATCCTCGCCCGCGCCCAGGACGACAGCCACATCCAGTGGCAACCCGCCAAGCTCGCCGACATCAAAATGGCCGCCGCGCCCCTCGCCTCTGTCGCTATCGACTCCGGCTACAAGATCTACCTCGACGGTAAGAAAATCTCTCCGGACGAACTCTCCGCCGCCCTCACCAAGGTCCTCGTCGGCGCCCCCTCCGGCCAACGCAACGTCTTCCTCAAAGTCCACAAAGAGGCCCAAGCCTCCCACTTCGAACCCGTCATCGCCGCCATCAGTCAAGCCGGTGGCGATCTCGTCCACATCCTCGAACCCGAAGAAATTTCTCCCAAACGATGAAAGGCCAATCAAAAAAAACCGACGCATCACGTGAGTCCATGGCCAGCACCAAGGCCGACCTTCGCGAACTCAAAACCAACTCCAATGCCACCGTCCAAGAACTGCAGGAGTTCTTGCGTCAGCTCCGAGGTAAAAGCCCTCAGGAAATGCTCGGAGTCGTCGCCTCCAGCCAGCTCTTCCGCGCCACCATCCTTTCTATTATTCTCGTCACCGGAACCATCTTTGCCCTCACTGCTTTCCCCTACTTCCTAGGAGAAGAACCCACACCTGCCCCCGAATCCGTTACCGAGGCAATCTCCGCCCCACCGACGCCAGCTTCTTCCGTCACTGATCCAAAACCCACCGACCCAGAAAAACCAGTCAATTTGGCCCCCCTCGGCGTCAACGACCAGCTCCCCGCTCCCCCGAACACGAATCCCCTCGAGGACAAAGGAGATAATTTTCTGAAGGATCTGGAGTAGCCGAAATTCGCGATCTGCCACCCGGATGCTCACTCAAGCGAAACGCCCCATTCTATTGACCGGAGTCTACGCGGTCCTCTGGTGTCTGCTTTGGATCGATGCCCATGCCTGGTTCCGACTGGGGATGTGGACCCTCACAATCGGATTCTTCTCCGCCCTCCCGCTCTGCTTCTACTGGATCCGCCGCCAGCGTCATGCTACTGCTGTCGTTCGCCGCGCCGTCCTCAGCATTTGCTACCTCCCCCTCTGGCAACTCCTGGCCCATCTCCCCCTCCTCAACTTCTCCTACTCCCTCGCCGCCTCCCTGATCCAATTCGGCACCGCCGGAGCCTTCTTCCTCGGGCTGGCTTGGGCCGTCTGGTGGATCGACCGCGAAACAAAACGCGCGCCGAAACCAAGCAAAACAAATACCAAAAAGCGCACTTGGGACCCTCGCCAACTCGTGGCCTGGTATTTTGGCAACAAGAACAACAAGCTTCGCCAATCCATCTTCACTCTCCTCACCTACACTTGCCTCTTCGGCATCATGACCCTCATCCTGACCCGCCTCTCTGGCTGCAGCCTCTACGAATCGCCACTCGGCGGAGGCGAAGAGACCCAGCTCAAGCAGATCGTCAAAATCCAAAAGGTCATCGATAAGAAATATGTCATCAACCCCTACAGCAGTATCCTCTTCAACCCACCACCGATCGATGACGTCAAACTGGAGGTCCTCGAAGTCACCGAGCACCTCTACAAAATCGGCCAAGGAAAAGGCGATGGCGCCGGCTTCTCTGCTGGCACAACCCGAGGAAAAGTCCGCTTCATCCGCTTGAAATACGACGGCGGCGATTGGGAACAAGACATGGACCGCGGCTCCGACCTCAACCTCCTCACCGAATACGGAGTCCGCACCGGCCACCCCGTCAGCGATCGCCCCGAACCGATGGAGATTGGTCGCCTCAAGAGCTTCCCGGCCCGCAAAAGCCCGCCCATGGTCTACATGACCGGCCAGCAAAACATCAACCTGAGCGCAAAGGAACTCAAAATCATGCGTAGCTACCTCCTCGAGCACCACGGCATGCTTTTCGGCGACAACGGCGGGAGCTCCGGTTGGGAAGGACAGTTCGTTTCCATGATGCAAAAGGTCCTCCCCAGAATCGAGCCAATCTCCGTCTACCTCGACCACACCATCCACCGCATTCCCTACCCGCTGCCCCGCCTCCCCATCGTCGCGCCCCACGGTCGCTCCAACGCCCTTGGTTGGGTGGTGGACGGACGGCTCGTCGCCTACTATCATCCCGGCGACATTGGCGACGCCTGGGCCGACGGCCATTCCGGCGTCCCACGCGCAGTGTGGGAATCCAGCTACCAACTCGGCGTCAACATTATTTACTACGCCCACGCCGAATACAATAAATGGCTCGAATCGACAAAGAAGTAACCAGTCCCCTACCAACTCCCATGCCCGCACGCTTCATCATCTTATTCATCTTCACGGCACTGACCTCTCTTAGCCACGCGGCCCTCTCCACCATGCAACAAATCCAAGTCGCGACCTTCGAAAAGATGCGCGACGTGGAACGCTATCAGATCAAGATCGCCGAAAAGCATTTCCTCGGCGGCGACTTCAAAATCGCTCTCGCCGAATATGAGAAATTCCTCACCCTCTACGAGAAGAGCCCCGGCGCTCCCTACGCCCAGTTGATGTGGAGCCACACCATGATGAACCTGAAGAAGCCAAAGACAGCGTTGCGCGATGGGTTCCAATCGGTCATCGACTACTGGCCAGAGTCCCACGAAGCAACCATCGCCGCCTATTGCATGGGCGACTCCTACCGCACCATGGGCGAGGTCCAAAGCGCCCAAAAGGCCTTCCGCTTTCTCATCATGGAATACCCCGATCACGAGATCGCGGTCCGCTCCCGCACCGACCTCCTCCACTACGCCCGACTCCATCAGGACATGGAGGAATGCCTCTCGCTTCTCAACCAACTCACCTTCGAAGTGAAGCGCACCGACGCCGCCAAAGAGACCTGTATCAAAGCGGCCCACGAACTCGCCGAACTCCATTGTTTTGCCCAGAAACTCGCGGATGGTAAAAAGGCCCTCGCCACCACCTACACCGGTCCCGCCCTCTTTGACCAAGTCTGCAACCTCTCCGCCAAAACCGTCCAACATCTCCTCAAAGAGCCAAAGACCAAACCCGCCGCCCTCAAGCTCGGCGGCCAACTCCTCGCCACCCTCCGCGCCGAAACACTCGTCCGTCCCGAGCTCGCCAAGGACCTCCTCTACCAGGTCGCCGAACTTCACGGCACCCTCGGACGCCCCAGCGACACCTGGATGGTCTATGAGGAAATCGGCAAACGCTTTGGCGTCGAGGACGGACTCCGCAGTCGACAAGCTACCTGGTTCATCGCCCGAGAAAAACGCGACCAAGCCCGGCGCATTTACGACGAATTCGACGACAAGGTCACCGGCCAAAAAGCGATCGCTGAAATGTATCTCGAGGAAGGCAAGATCACCGAAGCGATCGAAGTCTACCGCCACCTCCTCGAAATCGACGGCGACCACTCCGGCGACTACTTCTGGTCCATTGCCGGGTGCTACGAAAAACTCTCCGACTGGAAGAAAGCGATCGCCAGCTACCGCCAAGTCGATCGCTTCCCTGCCAACTACTTCGCCATCGCCAAATGCCATCGCCGCCTCGGCGAGCAGAAGGAGGCGATCGTCCTCTACAACCAATGCAAAGTTAACGGAAAAGCAGCTCCCGAAGCGACCCTCCAAATCGGCTTCACCTACGAGGAAGCCAAGGACAAAGAAAAGGCCATCCGCACCTTCCAACTCACCTGCAAACGCTACCCAAAATCTGGCCAGGCCAGCAAAGCCCACTCCCACCTCCAGAACAAATACAACATCAACGTCACCCTCGGTGGAACCGAAGAAGATTAACCCAACGGGCATACGTCACAAAGCCCGAACTTGGCCAAAAAAAGTCTATATATGGATAAATAGTAATCTGCTTTCCCTCCGCAAAAAAATTAAATCCAAGGGCGACCGCACGATCCTACCCGAACGAAAACGTGACGAGCCCAGTGAGTCAGAAGACTAGATCAACGAGCGGGTTTTCGTCGTCATACCAAACCTGGCCGAACCAAAGGTGCTCGACAGAGCTGTTGACCCCACTGCCTCGTGATCACCGAATTCGAGAATGATGGGCATCTCATCAAAAGACCGGCGACCTTCTCCAATCCGTTTCAGGGATCCTGCGATACTCCGAACCATGTATTTGAGGAATCCCGCACCGGCGAACCGAACCCGGATGAGAGACTACCTTTTCCTCGGGGCTCGGTTATTTGTTAGCATTGGATCCTACGCCGCTTTACTTCAGCCATTCACAGAAAGCCGTTGCATTGAAGGAAAACTGAATGGCCTATTTTACTGGCATGCGATGAGTGGATCGAAAGATAAATAGACGGTCAATGTCTCACGGAAAGGTCGCGAGTTCCACCTTCGCATTGGCGCCCCTTAGTTTGTGCTACCCGCGCCACGCCTCCGTCATGCCTTGCCATCTCAAGAAATCACCTCGGCATTCCGCTTTTGAAACTCTGCATGGTATTACTGGTGAGATCTGTTTTGTCACGCCCCTCTTTTCCCCTCTCCGATCTTCTCAAGAGGATCCTCAAGAGCCCCATCTCAAATGCAATTTCTTAGCAGTCACCATAAGCTCGCACGCTTCCTCGCCAATGGATTGGCCACCCACCTATTCCGCTGCCCATGGCCGATTCACGATCCCGGCGGAAAGAGACTCCTCAGCCTCACCTTGTTCTCGGGAAACCAGGAGATAAATTAAACCCAGTTTAACTACATTAACAAATCCTTCACCACCTTGCCATGAACATCAGTGAGACGATAGTCACGTCCCTGGAAACGGTAAGTCAGTTTCTCATGATCGAACCCGAGAAGATGCATCCAGGTCGCTTGCAGATCGTGGACATGCACTTTATCACGGGCCACTGAGAATCCGAGATCATCGGAGGCTCCATGGGTGTAACCACCCTTCACGCCACCACCGGCCATCAGCATCGTGTAGCAATCGGGGAAGTGATCCCGTCCCAACACCTTGCCTTTGGAAGTCCGGCCTTCGCGGAAAGGAGTGCGACCAAACTCGCCGCCCAATATAATGAGAGTATCATCCAGGAGCCCTCGTTCTTTCAGATCTTTGATTAAAGCCGCCACCGGCTTGTCCATGGTCGCACATTTAGTGGTTAAACCATCACGAATATCTTCTTTGGGGTTGGTGCCGTGGAAGTCCCAACCCCAATCAAAGAGCTGTACGAACCGCACTCCATCCTCCGCAAGACGTCGCGCCAACAAGCAATTATTAGCGAAACTCGAAGCCCCGGGCTGGGCCCCGTAGGCCTCCAAAGTTTTTGGAGATTCCTTGGAAATATCCATCACTTCAGGCACCGACATTTGCATGCGGAAAGCCAGCTCATACTGAGCCATGCGGGTCAGCGTTTCCGGATGAGCAAAATCCTTAGAGGCCGCCTCATTGAGATCACGTAGAGCATCAAGGCTCGATCGACGCAGACTGCGATTCATTCCCGGAGGGTCGGTCACATAGAGCACAGGGTCCCCTTTCGAGCGACACTGCACGCCTTGATAAACAGATGGAATAAAGCCCGAGCCAAAGGAACTCTTTCCTCCATTGGGCTGCACCCCACTTGAAATCAGCACCACGTAGCCCGGCAAATTTTGATTCTCGGAACCCAGTCCATACGTGGTCCAAGCTCCGAAGGTCGGCCGACCCGGTTGTTGAAAGCCGGTGTGGACAAAGAGCTCCGCAGGAGCGTGGTTAAAATGATCGGTCGTCATCGAGTTGATGACGCACAAATCATCCGCCACCTCGTGCAAATGAGGAATAGCATCCGACATCCAGATGCCGTTCTTTCCATACTGCGCAAACTTGCGGGGACTCCCCATCAACTTAGGGGTCCCGGAAGTGAAAGCGAACTTCTTCCCCTTGATATATTCATCCGGACATTCCTGCCCGTCACGCTTCACCAACTCGGGCTTATGATCCCACATATCGAGGTGCGGAGGAGACCCAGTGAGGTGCAAATAAATCACCCGCTTCGCTTTGGCCGCAAACGGAGGAAGTTTCGGAAGGAGCGGGTTACCTGGAGCCTCGAGGGCATGCACGTCCGTGGCCAGCATATCGGCAAGGGCCACACCACCAAGACCCATCGAACATTGTTTAAAAAAGTGCCGTCGGGTTTTATATTGGAGACTCTCGAGTTCTGGATTCATCTGATGGTAAAGAGTGAAAATTGATAGAGCTTAGATCCTAGCGCTTCATGAGCATCTCATCGAGATTCAATATAATATTGCCGATGACCGTCAAAGTGGCGAGATCAACAACATCGGTGCCCGGAGGGACCGGACCAATTGGGATTGTTGCCATCTGTTTTGCGAGTTCAGAGTCAGCCGCATAAGTGGAGCGGGTTTCTCCAAAGAGTGCCAGTAAGCGAGCTGCCTCCGTCCTGTTTGGTTTACGGGAAAGACAAAGTCGAAAGCCGTAATCTAATCGTTCCCCGGTCGTCGTGCCACCTTCACCCATCATCCGTCGGGCAAGCGCTTGGGCTGCTTCAATGTAGACTGGATCATTTAGCGTCACGAGAGCCTGAAGCGGGGTGTTGGTAGTCCCTCGCCGGACAGTACAAACCTCACGATTGGGCGCTCCAAAAGTGGCCATGGAAGGGTATGGGCTGGAGCGACGCCAGCTGGTATATATCCCCCGACGAAATTTGTCTTCACCAACACTGGTCTTCCAATCAGTTCCCCCGCCGAACGCGGCTTTAAGACCAAGGTTGGGCTGCGGAGGACGCACCGGAGCACCATGCATCTTCGAACTTAATAAACCTGAGACCGCAAGGGCCTGATCCCGAATCATCTCGGCCGTGAGCCTGATCCTGGGACCGCGTGCCACCAAGCGATTGTCAGGATCGCGGGCTGCCATCTCATCCGAGACATGTGAACTTTGCTGATAGGCTGATGACATCACCAAAATCTTAAGAAAGCGCTTCACATCCCATTCCCCTTCCATGAATTCGATCGCCAACCAATCCAACAATTCCTGGTGGGATGGCCGTTCACCCTGCGATCCGAATTCCTCGCTCGTCAAAACAATCCCGACCCCAAACAAACTCTCCCAAAAACGATTCGCAACCACCCGAGCAGTCAAAGGATTGTCTTTTCTCACCAACCACTTTGCCATCGCGAGACGATCTCTATCGACACCTTCGGCAAGATCTCCAAAAATTTTAGGAATTCCGGCGGAAACTTCTTTACCCAGACTCAGGTAGCTTCCCCGCAATTGAATATGAGTCTTACGATGCTTTGCCTCCGGCAGATCACGCATCACGGGAACAGACGTCAGCGGCTTAATTGCCACCAGTTGCTTCTTAAGATTATTGATCTTTTTAATGTGAGCGATCGCCTCGGAATTCGACTTGGCGTAGAGGCCCATCAAGGACGCCTTCTCAGCAGCGCTGCGCTTCGAGGAATCCTTCTTGAGGATGTCGATTATGGCTGCTGACAATGCCACGGAAGGACCTTCCGAATCGGCGACCGATATACGGAACCGACCCAGAGCATGATCGGGGTAACGTTGGAGTAATTTCAGACTCAACTCGCTCCCAGCCAATGGCTCTTCAAGCTCGAGCACAATATGATGATCCTGACCCAGCGCCCCGCCGACCGCCCAACCAGAGTCTTGATCCGCATTACCATCGATGGCAGTGGCAGCTTCGAAAGTAGGTTGATCGTAAGTCGAGGTAGCGTTCGAAAACGATGCCTTGATCTTGCCCGCACTCAACTCGATCTCGTTGATGACAAAATTCCCCGTGCGCCCGGGACCCCCACTCCCCAATTTATCATAAGCCAAGGCCTCGATTTTTAGCGCGGTGATATTCTTCAGCTTACTGACAGCGATGATGGTATAGTCGTCGGTCGCTGCCGTTTTTCCGCTCATCAAGATTGAACCATCCGAACCCATCTTGAAGGTCGCACCGGAGCTCGCCGTCATCTTTGTGGGCTCGAGCACCTGCCAACTTCCGGCACTCGCCTTCAAGTCCGACTCCCATTTCTCCAGAACCTCGGGATCGTGATTTTTTAAAACAAGCGTCTCTTTTTCGAGCGCCGCGATCATGGCTTCAAGCTCCACTCGATGCTTGGCATTTTCCTGGCCCACCACTTGAATGATCGGAGCTTCATTTCGACGATCGGCATCCTCGGATTGATTGAAGATTGCGAACATTTGAAAGTATTCCTCATGAGTGATGGGATCATACTTATGTGTGTGACATTGGGCGCAGGCCGCTGTCGTTCCCATCCAGGTCGCCATCGTGGTATTGACACGGTCCACAACCGCCGCGTTGCGGAATTCCTCGTCGCTCGTCCCACCCTCGTTATTGGTCTTGGTATTCCGATGGAAGGCCGTTGCAATCAACTGATCTTCGGTCGGGGCCTCAAGAAGGTCCCCCGCAATTTGCTCAACCGTGAACTGATCAAACGGCATATTGGTATTAAACGCACGGATGACCCAGTCGCGGTAAGCCCAGATCGTCCGTCCGGGATCGTCGGCATAGCCCGCTGAATCGGCATAACGAGCCAAGTCCAGCCAGCCCCGTGTCCAGTGCTCTCCAAAGGCCGGTTTCGCCAATAAACGATCAACTAATCTCGCGTAGGCGTCGGGTCTTTCATCCGTCACAAACGCTTCCACTTCTTCCACCGTGGGAGGAAGTCCCGTCAGATCCAAAGAGACGCGGCGAATCAAGGTGTATCGATCCGTTCCCTCACTCGGAGTGAGCCCTTCCTTCTTCAAGCGGTCATAAATGAAGGAATCAATAGCATTACTCACTTTCCATTTCGGGCTGGCCACCACCGGAACCTCCGGCCGAACCGGCTTCTCATAAGACCAATGAACCTCGTAGTTCGCCCCTTCCTTAATCCATTGCTTGAAAAGCTCAATCTGCTCCTTGGTAAATCGATCTCCTTTTCCCGGTGGAGGCATCACTTCATCTTCGTCATCCGTGACGATCCGGTAAATCAATTCACTGTCTTCAAGATTATTCGGAACAATCGCGGCAAATCCTTTTCGATCATGCAGAGCACCCTCCCGGGTATCGAGCCTAAGCTTCCCCTTTCGATCCTCCTCATCAGGACCATGACAGCGGTAACAACTGTTCGACAACAGAGGACGAATATCATCATTAAAGCTGACCTTGGCGAGGGCAGCGGGAAGAAAAAGGAAAAGGACAATAAAGGAGCGGAGAATCATCAGGATACAGATCGAGAAAATCGGATAAAATCTTTACGTATTTATTGGGCAGGAAATTTCATAATAAACCGCCAATGATCAAGGTTTCTCCCTCGCTTGAATCCATTCATCAACCTTGGTAAAAAGACGTCCCAATGAGGGACAAGTGAAAATCGAGTTTTGAGATCGATCTGGTCAAGATCCGATTTAGTCATTGAGATAATTTGAGAAAAATAAAAATAACGAATCGACAGAACTTTATTAAGAAATCCCTTTTGAATTCAGGTAAAGTCCCCTTGGGGTCGCAGCTCTTTACCGCCCCGTCCCCGGAGAGTCACCCATCCGGTTTATCTTTATTCGCAAATCAAACGTGTCCATCCCGCCCATTTCGTCCCGCCGTCCTTCTCAACCCAAGACAAGAAGACGGATCATAAAAAAAGCGAACTGGATTTCAAAATCGTTACCCACCAGCGACCCGCCTTCATGAAGCCGGTCGAATCTCTACAAACCAACATCTCAAGCACTTCTGCCCCTCCCTCGACTTCGAACTCGCGAAGCTTGGACTAGTTCTACGTCTTCCACGACGGGCACAACGAGATTACTCGCAAGAAGGTCGAAGGATTAGCGAAGGGTATATCCCGTTTGAATCATTCGGAACAAAAAATCGCCGTAACTTTTTCAGTATAGCGAAATCTTAAAGGCCATTGGAATGATCTCCGGCAAACTGCCTAGCAACGAAAATACATTTCATTCCAGAACCAACACCTGGATTATTCACCCTCGCTGCAAGAGGACTCTTTGACCTTTGCAGGTAGCAGGGCCCGCAGGATCTAGCGAAAAAAAACAGCGGCCTACTGCGACGGATCCTAGTCTTCTTCCCTTTCGTAATCTCGTCAGCCTTGGCTCAAGATCTTTTGCCTCAAAGTGTCCGTCCTACTCGGCCACCGACTCGTTCACCGACTTGGGAAATTCGGTCATCGCTTCCTTTTTCAAGGCTTCAATTTCGGCTTTTAAATTTTCAATTTGTTTTTCAAGCATCGACTTCTCTTTGTTGCCAGCTTCGATCTGCTTCAGCGTTTCAATCGTCTTCTTCTGAGCGGCCAAGACATTTAGCTTCAACTCGCCGACACTCTTTTCTGCGGCGACGAGTTTCTTCTGTTCCCCGCGGTAGCTTTCTTCAGCACTATTCTGTGCTGAGGTGACTTGAGAGATCTCGTTATTTTTTTGGACCAATCCGTTTTCAAGTTCTTCATTCGAAGCATCGAGCTCAACAATTAAGGCACTCATTTGCTCCCTGACCGTCTGATTACCAAAGGGAGTAGTGAGTTCCGTCTCGGAAGGAATCAAGGTAAAGGCATGCACTTTCTGCCCATAAACATAACCCCCGTATCCAAGGGCTGCAGTTCCACACAAGAGAAACACGGCGTAGACAATACCGCGATCGTTTCCACCCTTCCCCCAAATCTTGCAGATAAAGCTCAGCGCGAATGATCCCGTGGCTCCGATACCGCACCACATATACTGGCTCCACTCAGCCCCGGAATTTCCTTCAAGCTCCATCAGGACCAATCCGCTCAGCGAGGCCAGCACCGTAGTCATCACGATAAAAAATAGAGCAGTCAGTGTCGCGGGCTTCCATCGCCCAAAAGACAACCAACCCAACACATCAACAATAACCACCATAAAAATCAGTCCTATCGGGAGCAACATCAGGATGGGATGAAGATTTCCAATAAGTTGTGATTTCCAACCATCTAAGAGCAGTAAATCCTGGAAGAATTTACCGTCCTTTAAGGAGGCTAAAACAACTGAAGCGGCGGCCAACCCCAGCGTCAGTAGGGAAAGGAAAATTCGGCCTACATTTCCCGATTGAGACCCTTCTTTTGTTTGAACCTCACTTTCATACTGTGCAGCCGGCTTATTGGACATATCACTGAAATACGAAACAATTTACTGATGTCAAGAACACCTATTTAGTCAGATCCTGAATCACTCCTTGGATTACTCTCTGATGGCTAATTACTTTGTAACGCCCATTTCCCGCCCTCGATTTCGGGAAATCCAATCATCGGTGATGATTGAAGTTTAACGTCCTTTCCAAAGACTCCAATCAAACAACACTCTATGGACCTCGATCGATCTCCAGCAGCGGTTCAGGCGAGGCTGCGAACGTCCTCCTCAAGCTCATGGGCGATATCCCGCCAATCGCTCGTCGTGCTCGAGTGGGAAGAGAAGGTCCGGGCCTTGCCAACTTCGAGATGTAAATCCCCTTTCGAGGGTAACTTTCGATGGGAAGGCCAAGCCTCGAAGGCTCCACGAATATGACAGGGAATGACAGGAATTTGGGTTCCGGCCACCAACATGCCGATGCCGGGTTTGAATCGAGTCATGTCGCCACTGCGCGTTCGAGTGCCTTCCGGAAATACGAGGAAGCATTGATCACTACTGGTAAGATTTTGGCGAAGACGCATCAAGCTATGAGAGCCAGCCTGATGACGCCAAAGGGGGCGCAAGTTTAGGAATCGCGAAGCGAACCAATTTTGAAAAGGGTTCCTGAAAAAGGTATCCCCCGCCGCAAGCGGAGAGAATCTGGATCGGACCAAGCGAGGAACCGCAGCTCCAAGTAGCAAGGTATCCAAATGGGAACTATGATTGGCAACAATGACGACGGGCCCCTCGGTCGGGAAATTTTCAGCTCCTTGAATGGAGAGCGATTGGGTCATCATCACGCCACGGCGGATGAGTGACCAGGTCATATGGTGCAGCCCGGCTTCCCAGCCTGGTGAGCATCTATCTTGAGGAATGATTCGCTCAATCCAAGCCGTAGATGAGGAATGGTTGAAGTGAGGAAAGATGGTTTTAATCATGGTAGTTGGGCTGTTAAATGTTGGAGCGGCTGGAAAGAGTCGATCACGCCTAAGATCAGGGCGAAGACGGGTGCGGCAAAAATCAAACTGTCACAGCGGTCGAGAATACCGCCGTGGCCGGGAAGCGAGTTGGAGAGATCCTTGAGATGCAGATCCCGTTTGATGGAGGACAAGATCAGGTCGCCGGCAGATCCGGCCAGGGAGAGAAGGATACCGATTGGAATGAGGATCAGTAAATTCCCGAGGGCCTGCCCCTGGAACAAAAGCCAACCACTGATGGAAACGAACATGGTCGTGAGGATCATGGCTCCGATGAGTCCCCCACAGGTCTTACCGGGGCTGGTATGCGGACAAAGTGCGGTGCGTCCAAAGGTCTTACCGGCGACGAAGGCGAAGACGTCGTTAAGTTCAATGCAAAGAATAAACCAAAGCAGGATGGTTCCATTGATCTGACCGCTCCCCATGAAACCCAGATGGCCCGGCCAGAGTCCGCAGAGCATAAAGCCCAGGTTGGTGAGGGCGATTCGTCTTAGGTAGCCCTCGGGCTGGTCCTTTACGAGCGAGGCAGCAGTTGTGAGGACCGCGACCAGCGGCGCGCTCAGCAGGAGAAGTTGCTGGTCATGTTTTAGAATGGCGATCGCGACGACGAGCAATCCTACCATCACTGAAGCAAAGAGGAGGTGATCACCCTCAAGTCCGGTAGCGCGGGAGAACTCGCGGTAGCACACGAATCCAAGTAGCAGGACTGCGGCAGCAATCCCTGCCGGGCCGATGAGGATGGGAATCACGGTCGCTGGAATAATAATCCCCCAGGTTCGAATTCGAAGCATCAGCTCATGGTGCATCTTGGGCGAGGTGAGACCGCGCCGGTGGAGGACAAAGGAAATGATCCAGCCAAGCGCGAGCGCAGTGAGAGCAATGGCCGCGATCCAAAGTTGGCGCGGATCGATCGAGTCAATGAACTCACTGAGGATCATGGTGATCGTTGGGTAGGAGTTCGACGAAAGCGTGGCGGAGGCGAATGATCGTGGTGACCAGAGTACCAAGAGTGATCAGGGCAAGAGTGCCGCCGATTAGACCGAACCCCTGCCAACCGGCCAGTGAGGGCCACCAATTCAGCGGGATCAAGGCTAGCAATCCCAGGGAGACACAGAGGATGGCCATTCGAGCGGGCTTGGCCATGGGGCCGCTGTAGTCGGGCGAGGCTCCGGCGAGCTGCACCTGCACGCGGATGTAGGCCGTGGCGAGTGACCCTAGGGCGGCTGCCCATCCAAGAGTCGGGTGGCTGCCGATGGCATAGCCGGCTCCGATCAGGATCCCAATATCCGAAATACGGTCGGGAACTTCATTGTAGAGAAGCCCCACGCGGGAGGCGCGGCCGGTTTCGACCGCGAGCACGCCATCGAAGATATTGCAGGCGCCCCGGAGGATGACGAGAATGACAGAGCCGAGAAGGAGAATACGCTGGGGCATGCTACCAAGTTCCAGCAACGGTGAAACCGCGAGCAGTGCGCCTGCGGAGACTCCGAAGATCATCCCGAAAACAGAGACCTGATTGGGAGTGATTCCGCTGGTCGTGAATTTTCTCAGCAGCCAGGTCCAGCAACCGAGGTCTCGAAGAGCGAGGGGACGACGGCTTTCAGTTTGTTGTTTAATCGTGATCATGACGTTTTGCCCATTAGGTAGATGCCGCAGACCAGAAGGCTCATACCGGCGAGGTTGACCGGACGGATCGGCGTGCCGAAGGCGGCCAGCGAGATCACGGCGGCAAAAATGAAGGTGGTGGCGTAGACCGGATAGAGGACGGTCAGGGCTCCCCCTTTTCGGAAAGCGGCAACAAAAAGAACCATCACAGCAGTGTAGCAAGCCACTCCGCCGAGAATGCGGGGATTGGTCAGATAGGCCGCGGGAGTGTTCCCGCCTGTGCTGGCTCCGATTTTATAGAGGAATGATCCGGTAGCGCCGCACAAGGAGGCACCAAGAATCATGAGGATCGACAAGGGATGGGTGGATTCGGTCATGGGCTTCTATCTCCCAACTCCGGATAAATTCGTGAAGGTTACAAAAAAGTTTCCCTGTCATGACGGAAACTGCTTCCGGGCTCCTCACGAATCGCTTCATCTGATAGAGACATCATTCATGCCCGCAGATCCACCGACCCCTGAGAGCGCGAGCGCCGGTGGATTCTTCCCCAATACGCGCTGGAGCATGGTAGTGGCGGCACAGGACTCACCGAGTCTCGAGCGAGGCGAAGCTCTCGGGGAGCTTTGCCGACTCTACTGGCGGCCGGTTTACCTCTTCATCCGCCAGCGCGGGCATTCACCGGAAGAGACGGAAGATCTCACGCAAGAATTCTTTTATCGATTGATTGATGGCGAACTCCTTCAGGGAGTGAGCGGACCGGAGCGGGGACGATTGCGATCGTTCATCTGCGTGATCTTGAAGCGATTTTTGGTCGATGACTATCACCACCGAATGACGCAAAAACGCGGTGGCGGTCAAGTGGTGGTGGATATCGACGGACCTTCCGTGGAAGGACAAATCGAGGATACTGGAAGTCGTGCCATTGATCAGGAACAGGCCTTTGACCGGCGTTGGGCGTTGGACTTGTTGGATGAAGCGCGTCGCCGATTAATGGAAGACTACCAGCGTGCAGGAAAGGCCGGACTTTTCGAACAGTTCGAGCCCACGATCAGCCCTCAGGCCGAACGGATCAGCCATTCGGCACTGGCCTCTGAGCTGGGCATGAGCGAGGGGGCCGTCAAGGTGGCGGTCCATCGATTCCGCCAGCGCTACCGGGAGTGTTTGCTTTCGGCACTGCGCGACACCCTGGCGAAGGAGGAGGATCCGGAAGAGGAATTGCGTTATCTCTTGTCGCTGTTTTCCCGCGCTTAGAGAGACCACTACTCAACAACAGCGCTAGTGACGAGGGGGATGTTCACCTTCTCGAAATCCTCCATATTCGTCCAATCGATGCCAAGTTTCACAAACTCAGCCCGGACCGCCATCAGGTCCCAAATAAACAATCGGCCGTCGCGTCCCTGGGTGCTAATGAGGATGCCATCACGGCTGATCGTAAGTGGCCATTGCTTGTCGAAGTTTGGCTGGATGAGGTTCTCCATCGGGGTAGTCCGAGGATTCAGCACCTTGAGCAAATCGGTTTCGTGAGAGATCGTAAAGGCGGTCCCACGTGGACTAAAAACCATCCGACCCGGGATATTGGCCATCTTGTTGACGATCTTGAGTTCCTCGACTTCCTTCCAACCATCCATGGGATTCCAGAAGTGGTAGGAGGAAGAGTCGCCGGTCGCGAGTAAGACCCGACCGCCTTCCAGGATCGGTGAGAAGGCGACGGTCGCGCCCTTGGCTCCGTCCAGGTCTTTGATTTTCTCTCCCCCGGGAAGACTCCAGATCCGAACCCCCTCCCTCTCGTCGCTTGCGGTAGCAAGCCACTGACTCTTGGAGTCGATGGCTAAGTAAGTACTGGCGTTGGTGTCGGGCAATTTGTGAAGAAGATCGCCATTGCTATCAGCAAGCCAGACTCCCGTGTCACTGGCGATGACCAGCAATGACTCGTCAGGGGTGAGTGCGAGCTGTCCGCAGTTTTTAAGGGTGGTGAATTCCTCCATCGGCCCAAAGCGAATTTCCAACTGACCGACGTCATTCACACCCACCGACCGTTTGCGGCGTCGTATTCCTTCAGCACCGGCGATATGGAGCCACGACGAAGAGAAGGCGAGACCCTGGGGAGCAGTCACATCTTCAAAGCGGGTAAGCTCCTTTCCGTTCCGGTTCCATAGCGTCACGGCATCGCTACCTGCAGTAGCGAGGGTGTGACTGAATAAGCCGTCTTGAATATCCCAGGCCGAGGCAATGATCCCCTCGCCACCGGCGTGTCCAACCGACCGGTGACAGACCTTCGAGTGCTGGATGCCGAGGGCGTAGAGCTTCTGACCCCAGGAGACAGGTCCGAGATATTTGCCGTCGGGAGAGAAGGAGAAGTTTCCAGCCACGCTCTTATTGGTGGAAAGAGGAGAACCGTGGCGCCCGTCCCAGAGCAAGATCTGCCAATCGGCGCTTGCACTGGCAAGCAGACGTCCGTCCTTACTCCATGCAATTTGTTTGATGTCGGCGAAATGACCAGGGAGTGAGATGGGCTTGGGAACACCCGGTTTGTAAATGGAAAGAGCCCCTCCGCTGGCCCCCATCGCGAGGAATTGACCCGAAGGATTCCAAGCTAGGCGGATGGCTTCGAACCCTGGATATTCGTCAATGATTTCGTGCTCCTCGGAGCGATAATCAAAGATGATCACACCCTCTTCATCCGGAGCGTCCGATACAATTTCAAGGCCAACGGCGATGTGATCTGACCCAGGACGGAGACTTAGCGCGCGGGGACGCCCGGGAAGAGGAACGGCGTCCTGGATGCGCTCGCCGTTCCAGCGGAGAAAGATAAGAGTATTGTTAGGAGAACCAATGGCAATGCCCTCATTGTTGGGAAGTAAGTCGAAGGCATGATCGCTGACTGGCATGGCCTGGATGACGATCTTCCCGGTCTTCCACTCGATGACTTCCATCTGACTCTCGGCGGAGAGACTGGTCGCGATAATGAGGTAAGCACTGTCTTCCCCTCCGAAACTCAAGCGGCAGCCGTCACTGAGCAACAAACTGCTCGTGATGGTGTTGAGCCGTTGGTAGCCAGGAAGACCCAGAATTGAGATCCGACGTTGATCCCGGTCCTGAACCAACGCGCAGAATTGATGCCCGGAATCGAAGGTGACCGCAGCGAGAGGATCTAGGTTGGCAACCACCGCTTCCGTCCGCTGCATGTCGGTGCCTGCTAGGCAAGCGAGGGCCTCATTGCGCAAGTCTTCGCCGACGCTAATCTCGGAAGCTTCTCGAATCTTACTCAGCGCTCTCCCCAGCCAACCGGACTTACCGGAACCACGCTCGGCGATGGCATCTCGAACAAGAATCTTGCGGTTCTGGACGAGCTTTTCCCGAGCGAGGGCTGCAATCTTGTCCCGCTCGACCTTAAGATCGCTGTTCTGTTGACTCTGTGTCCGGAGGGCCATCGACGTAGCGATGATACCTCCAACCAGAGCAATCAAAGTGCATCCTGCGATGAGAACACCGCCCCGGTTTCGTCGAACAAACTTACCGACACGGTAGCTCCGGCTGGGTGGTCCAGCTTGAACGGGAAGCCCCTTGAGATAACGGTCGACATCAGATGCAAGCCCCTTCGCTGTATCATAGCGCCGGGCTCTGTCTTTTTCGATCGACTTCATGACGATCCAATCCAAATCACTCCGTAGACGTTTCTCCAACCGGATGGACTCGGTTTGCCTTTTTTCGGCGTGCTTGGTCCGCTGCACTTCGTCAAGAGCGGCAAAACCACTCGATGGTTTGAGCGGGTCCTTTTCGCGGATCATCCGGCGCATGTCATCGAAGCGATGCGTGACGAGTTGCTTTCGACTCAAGGGCAAGCAACCGGTCAGTAATTCGTAGAGGACAACTCCAAGCGAATAAATATCGCTCCGGGTATCGACATCGACGGCATTGAGCTCGGTCTGCTCGGGGCTCATATATTCCGGAGTGCCGACGACGCGGCCAAAAAGCGTAAAGAAGGTCTGCTCGGTGAGTTCGATGTCGATGGCCTTCGCCACACCGAAGTCGATGATCTTCGGACATGCCTGACCATTTTCATCCGTGTGAACGAGGATGTTGCTGGGCTTCAGGTCGCGATGGACCACGCCCTTCTGATGCGCATGCTGGACACCACTGCAGATACGGGAAAACAGCTCGAGACGCTGACGGATGGTAAGTCGCTTCGAATCACAATAGGCGGTCAGCGGGAGACCTTCGACGAGCTCCATCACAAAGAATGGCCGTCCGAGTGCGGTCGTCCCGGCATCGTAAACCTTGGCAATATGGGGATGCTCCATCAGAGCAAGGGCCTGACGCTCCGCTTCAAAGCGAGCGACAATTTCGCGCGAGTCCATGCCCGGTTTGATCACCTTCAGGGCGAGAGTTCGACGGACCGGTGCATGTTGAAGAGCTCGAAAAACGACACCAAATCCCCCCTCTCCAATTTCCTCCAAAAGCTCGAAATGACCAATCTTGTCACCCGGTTTTTCGGCGATCTCATCGAGGGATTCATCGAGCGGGGCATCGATCCCTTCCAGTCCGACACTAAGATAACAGGCCGGGCAGTAGTCCCCGTTAGGAGACGATTGGCGTAGGGCTCCGCAATCGGGGCATAGGGAGTCAGAGTTCATGCGTTGAACACTCTATGATTTTTCAGTAGGCCCTACAAGGCGATCTCGCTGCGAGGAAATTGCTTTTGGCGGGAGGGCCTTGAAGCCGCCTTTGGGCTGGAGCGGAGGGGGGCGAAAAGGGGTTGATCCAGCTCCCCTGCTCCCTTCTCAGGCTGGAATGCGCATCGGCAGTGAAACAGCCAGTCCAAAGAGCGTGAGGAACTGACTTCGTCTCCCTCAACACGGTCAGCCAAAAAACGATGACCGCCCGACAGTTCAAGAGCATAACCCCTTGGCTTAAATTTGGATTCGGGTTCGCCAACCCTCATCTCAATCGACTCAGCTGCCTCCACCTGGAAGGCCCCCATCACAAACCAATCTTTGAAAAAAGAGCGAATAATTTCTCCCTTTGCGTAGACTCCCAAACGAAAATCAGCTCCGGAATTGCGATCATTTCAGGAGCGCAACGCTGTCGATGGAGCACTGTTTATCGAAACGTTAAGATTCTCCGATTCGTTCACACGGCACTTATACAAATTGAGCGTCACTCCGCCGGGAGCGCGCCATGCCCAGTTCGTAGAAATGGTCCTGGTCAAAGAAGGGCCAATCGTAAGCGAATACCCGTCGAGGTCGAGAGGCGTCGAAATTGAATTGGTGAAATCCGCTGAATCCCCGCCAACCAAAACCCCGACGCTCTCCCGGTTCACGGGGAGATTTGATGAAAGTGGACCAGGTCCCTCGGGACCGCCTTGGTAGGGTGCTCCGAGTAACGTAACCGTTCACTCCCAAGCCTTTCCGAAAGAAGAGCGGGAAACTTTCCTTCCTTTGAAACCGAATCGCGTTTCAAGCTGGAGCTTCTGATTCACGTTCTCAGCACTCTCTTCTAACAAACTCACGGATAGGAAAACTTCACAAAAGAAATGACCTTCCAGCCTTCCTCTCCCCTTCCGCCAGCAAGATAGCGCCAATCAAGCCAGAATATAAACTCTCACAAACAATGCATTCGCTTGTCAGCTCGCTCTCGCAAACGGAGGTGAGCTTGATCGCCCTGAGGAAAATGAAGGAAAGTTCATCATTGCTTTGAGTGGGCAACCTGCCACCGACTAACAACGTATCATCATGTCCAAGTTTGAAAATTACACGAGCACCAGCGGGAACTATGACCTGACCCGACGACCTGTCGGTCAGGAATTAATATTCGGAGCCTTAACCTGCGGGGCCCGGCCCCTCAGTGAGCAAACCGTCCTCGACGCCGGATGTGGAACGGGAAACTACCTACCCGCCCTCGCCGGCAAGGTCGCGCGGGTGGAAGGCGTAGAGCTCAACCCGGGCATGCTGGAAACCGCGCGAACGAAGATGGCGAACCACCAGGAGCTGAGGCTGCAACAGGGTTCCATTCTTGAGCTCCCAATCGAATCAGGGTCCTGTGATGGAGTAGTTATAAACTACGTACTCCACCATCTGGAGGATGGTTCCGACGCGAGCTTCGCCGCGACACGGAGTGCAGTTGCCGAGTGCCAGCGTGTTCTCGCTCCGGGCGGAACCTTGGTCATCCAAACCTGCTACCACGCGCAGTACCGTCAGGGCTATTGGTATTCCGCGCTCATCCCCGCCGCGATCGACCGGTTGGTCCGCCGATTCATTCCGTTAGATCTTTTAGAACAAGGCATGAGCGAGGCTGGTCTGGAGCCGGGTGGCCGACTGGTATCCCTTGACGAAGTGCTACAGGGAGAAACCTACCTCGACCCACTCGGACCGACGCGACAGGAGTGGCGCGATGGAGACTCCAGCTGGGCCCTCGTCGCGGCTGAAGAATTGGAAAACGCGAACGCTGAAATCAAGCGCATGAGCGCAGAAGGAACGCTTCAAGCATTCCTCGCCGAACGAGAAGAGCGCCGCCGTCAGCATGGACAGGCGACCTTCGTCATTGGTCGAAAGCCCTTGTCGTAGTGCCGCGCGGAGATCGCGGAGGATTGACCCGGTGGCTCGCTGCTGCACCCCCGTGGGTGCTGGTGATGTTCGCCATCGGCACGTCCTTCTCGACCTACTTCTGCATGTATGCCTTCCGCAAGCCGTTCTCGGCGGCTCAATACGAGGGACTGGCACTGCTTGGGACCCAGATCGAACTGAAGACGGCGTTCGTGATCAGCCAGGTCATCGGGTACGCGCTGTCCAAATATTTGGGCATCAAGTTCTGCTCGGAAATGACACGCGGCAAGAGGCTCGGCATGCTCATCGGTCTGGTGATCGTCGCTGAAATCGCACTACTGCTGTTCGCGGTGCTTCCCCCGCAACTCAAGATTCTAGCCCTCTTCGCCAACGGGCTGCCTCTGGGAATGATTTGGGGGTTGGTCGTCTGGTATCTGGAGGGGCGCCGCACTTCGGAGCTCCTTCTTGCAGGCCTCTCCTGTTCCTTTATTCTCGCGAGCGGGGTCGTGAAGGACGTCGGTCGCTGGCTCATCGAACAACAAGGGGTATCAGAGTTTTGGATGCCATTTACCACCGGCCTGATATTCCTCCTGCCTTTCGTGATCTCGACGTTCCTTCTCGATCAACTCCCGGACCCGGACGCCGACGACGAGGAGGAACGGACCCCCCGGGAACCGATGGACGGAGCCCACCGTATCAGCTTCCTCAGGCGCTTCCTCCTACCGCTGACGATGCTGTTCTTCGCCTACATTTTCCTCACCGCCTTCCGTGACTTCAGGGATAACTATGGAGTCGAAATATTCTCCGAGCTGGGCTACGGCGAGAAACCGGGCATTTTTTCCAAGAGTGAGACTTGGGTGGCACTCGGAGTCCTCGTTCCTCTCGCGCTCCTCTTCTGTATTCGCGATAATTTTTTCGGGCTGCTCGCTGCATTCTCGCTGATGATCTTCGGCGCCCTTTCGCTGGGAATCAGCACCCTTTTGTTGGACCGCGGCGTGATCGACGGACTCACCTGGATGATCCTCATCGGGATCGGCTCCTACCTCGCCTACGTTCCTTACGGCTCGATATTATTCGACCGGATGATCGCCAAAACCCATGTCGTCGGAACCGCGGTCTTCGCCATCTACGTCGCCGACGCCCTCGGCTACACTGGCTCGGTAGCAATTCTCCTGTTCAAAGATCTGGTCGCCGGCGAGACCACCCGCCTGGAATTTTTCCGCTCCTTCACCTACATACTTTCGATCGGATCGGCCGGGCTCATCCTAGCCAGCGCCGCCCTGATCCTGAAGGGCGGCCGAACCCGGATTCGGCCTACCTGAAAAACATCGCGCACCTGAAGGCAATGAAAGAGCATGGTTGAGCGGTGGTTCAGCAAAGAATCTAAAACTCCCATAAGCTGCTAGGAAATTGCTTTTGGCGGAAGGACCTTGAAGCCGCCTTTGGGCCAGAGCGGAGGGGGGCGAAAGGGGGTTGTCCGTCCCAACCGTGATCGTTCGCATCAGTGTGATCTTCGATTGATTGGCCAATCTGGAAATCGACAGGCCATCGGAGCTCGAGTTTCTTGCTCGTTAGACGGGGTTCTGCTTGGGAGTTTTGAGGTTTACGGAGGCAGTGGCTACCTCAGTTCCGAAACCTCCATGATTTCAATACCACATGAAGGTGAAGGCATGATCGCGGTAGAGGTTGAATGGCCTGATGGTTCAAAAAGTAGCCATCAAGTTTCTGCTCAGGATGGCGGAGAGATTAGGAAACCGTAAAAATGGCTATCTTGACTGGTGAGTTCCCGCCGGATTCTCGATGAATTATGAAAACACTCTTAAGTTTTGAGCAGAGCCAGTATAGCAACTGGTGGAAACGATGACTCCATTACACACTCTCTTTCTTCCCCTCTTCTAGCCCTGCAACGACGCCCCAAGGAGCTCCACCTCGGAGCAAATTTCTACAGACCTGTTCGGGAAGTTACGGGGCAACTTAATTGACGCGTATGCGGAAGTAGCGTGCCGATCTCGTTCTAGATGGGTTCTCATCACGAGTGGTAACGGTGGGGATTCCGTCGCCATTGTCGACGTTACTCTGAATCGTAAAGTCTGCGTCGGCATTCTCCCAATTAGCAAATTCCTAGCATCCCCTACCCGGGCGATCCCGGGGAAAGACATCGATAAAACGAGGCTCAGATCTTCTGTTTTATAGGAGTAAGGGGGCGCCTTGCCTCCGCCATTTTCAGCCAAGGCTACGGCTAACAAACTTCAATCGAAGGCAGCTGGTTTTGTCCGACACCTCGGTCTCGAATTTGGCATCAATCGGACAGGAACTCGGTGAAGGCCGTCTTATTTTCGATCGGTGAAGTCTTCGGTCGCCCCAGGTCTGACCGCGCGCCCTTGCGGACCATAATTTCCAGCATCGCGGGTCCCTTCACAGCTCGAAGCTCAGCGACCTTTTTAGCCAGATCATCAGAGCCTACGACGCGCCACGCTTCGGTATAGCCGCACGCCTTCGCTATCTCCGTGAACGAGACACGCAAACCGGCTGTCGCCATACCACCGACGGAACCGTGCACCCCATTGTTCAAAATGACGTGCTTAAAGTTCGCTGCCTTAGACACACCGACAATCGCAGTGCCACCCATGTGCATCAGCATGGCACCGTCGCCGTCGAGGCAGAACACCTGTCGCTCGGGCTTGGCCAGAGCGATGCCCATCGCGATCTGCGAGGCGTGCCCCATCCCGCCGACCGTCAGGAACTCCCGCTGGTGGCCTTGGCCGTTGCGCGCCCGGTATTCGTATAGTTCGCGTGAAATGTGCCCGGTGGTTGAAACGATCGCATCGCGGTCGCCCAGTTGCGCAGCGACCAACTCGATGGCCTTCTCGCGGCTCATCTCGAAGTCCCCGGAGGGCTGATCTTTTGCAGTGTAGGACGCGAAGGTGCCCTTTCGGACCAGCAAGGCGACCGGCCGATTCTCAGCAGCGGCGATCGCTACCAACTCATCCACACTACGCCGAGCCGCATCGGGCTCCGCCTCCAGGACGCGCCAGGGGATGCCCATCTCTTCCAGTAGACCGACGGTGACTTTGCCCTGCTTGACGTGCTGCGGTTCGTCTTTCGTGCCGGGCTCGCCCCGCCAGCCGATCAACAGCAGCATGGGAATGCTGTAGACGTCGGGGTCCGCCAAGGAAAGGAGAGGATTGATCGTGTTGCCCTGGCCGGAGTTTTGCATGTAAACGAGTGGCACTTTCCCCGTGGCTAGATGATATCCACATGCTAGGGCCACCGCCCCGCCTTCATTTGCCGCCACCACGTGTTTGTCGCCGGCGTGGTCTGCTAGGTAGAAGCAAACCGGTTTTAGCAATGAATCCGGCACGCCCGCGTAGAAATCGACACCGCGAGCTGCCAGCCATTTGAGAAAGTCTTCACATGGAATCATCGTTTTGATTAAGATCTTTCAGGAATGAGGTTAATGATGTCCTTGATGGGCATACAGAGATCCTCGGCTTCGGACGCTCGCCCGTGCCGAAGAATGCTCTCGGCAACGTTTACCATGGCCGGATAGGCGCTGCGCAGAAGTTGGTTCGCGTAGATCACGATGCTCACACCGGCCTTCGCCAGTTCATCCTCGGTCGTTTGGGAATACGTCGATGGCACCACCACCAGCGGCACGCGATCAGAGAACTTTGCGTATTCCCTGCAGAAGGTGATGACCTCGTCGGCGGTTTTCTCCTTGCTGTGGATCATGATGCCGTTCGCACCGGCCGCGATGTAGCCTCGAGCTCGGGCCAGCGCGTCGTCCATGCCAGCCTTGAGAATCAGACTTTCGATGCGGGCGATGATCATGAAGTCATCGGTCACCTGCGCTTGCTTCCCTGAAGAGATTTTAAGGGCGAAGTCCTCGATGGTATCCTGGACCTGCCCGGCGCCGGTGCCGAACAGGGAGTTTCTCTTCAGCCCTTTCTTGTCTTCAATGATCACGGCCGAGACGCCCAAGCGCTCTAGGGTGCGGACCATAAATACGAAATGCTCCGTGACGCCACCGGTATCACCGTCAAAGATGATAGGCTTGGTCGTGGTCTCGAGAATGTCGCCGACGGCATTCATGCGCTCTACATACTCGATGTCCGGCTTAGCCTTGACAGCCGAGTCAGTGAGGCTGCTCAGCCAGATCCCGTCGAACTCCCGAACCTGCTCGTCAGTTTTGACAGCCACAGTCTCGGCGATCAATCCCGTCAGACCGCTGTGCGCTTCGATCACGCGGATCAACGGTTTTGCTTGCAACAGTCGTTTCAGCATCCCGCGGCGCATCTGTGGTGTAGTACCGACTTCCCTAATCGCCAAACTGAGAGACATGGATGAGATGCCGGGCATATGCTCCGGCTCGACCAACTCCCCTCCCCATTCCTTGAGCGTCTCGATGACTCGCTGGCGGGTCTCTCGCAGCACGCCGGTGCTCCAATCGTGGCGGTGGAATACAAAGTCGGGTTTGATCTTCAGCAGGTTTGGCACGTGGTCCAGTGTGTCCTGGGGCACCACTTTCTTGACGCCGAGCATGTTCTCCATAACAACCTTGCGCTCCTCGTATGGCATGTAGGGTAGCCGTTGGTAGCCGGCGACAGCCCTGTCGGTCAGCAGGCCAATGACCACCTCGCCCAGCTTGCTAGCTTCCTGGATGATTTTGACGTGACTCGGTGTGATGAGGTCGGCGCTCATCGCGATATAAACAATTTTCATAGGATCTTCTTTGGAATTCATTAAAAAAATCTGGTGACCTATGGTTTGCGGACGGCCAGAAAGGTCGTCTGTCCGATCTTTGTGCGGAGCTCTTCGCGTTCTTCCAGAAAGGCGGCCATGCTGCCGTCCTTGAGCGAGGATGTTACTCTGTCGAGGGCGTGCGTTAGCTCTTCCCCGGTGACGAGGGACCAGGTGGAATCTCCCGCCCGCCAAGCGGCACTGAGCGGTCCTTTCGGGTCCAGGTAATTCTTACCCTGTAACACTTCATCGAAGGGCACCTTGATCTCAGAGTCGACAAATCCAGTCCGTTTGGAAATTTCTTCGAGAGTCTCGATCGATGGAAAACGCCGCAGCATCCGTTCGATGGCGGCAGGAATCAAGGCGGCCCACCAGAAGCCATCGCGATGCTGATCGTGATCGCTCGTGTTGATCACGACAATGCCATTAGGCCGCAATACGCGGAACGCTTCGCGGAAAAAAGATTCCACATTCGGGAAGTCATCGGCACTGGCACCTTCGCCTTCGCCGTGATCGAGATGGTGAAGAACCTGGTTGCAGACGATTGCGTCGAAACTCTCATCGGCATGCGGTAATTCCGTAATGCTCCCCTGATCGATCTGCACGTTAGGGTCGTTAGCGAATCGTTCTTTGGCGACCTGTTGCATGCCCTCGCTCAACTCCCGACCATGAATCGTACCAACCCGACCTTGAAGCCCGGCCAGGAAAGTGCCCGTCCCGCAGCCAGCGTCCAGAATCGACTGCTCCTTCAAGGGCGTCGTCGTCGAGGCCAAAAGATCCAAGACGATTGGCAGACCGATGGGAACCCGGGTGTCGTCATAGTTGCCGGAGGTGCTGTTGTAGTCCTCGTATTCGATGGGAGCCGATGGATCAGGAGAAGGGGTGGTGTCTTTTTCGGTATTTTTCATATTCAAATTCATTTCTAACAGAGTTGCTGCAATCGCAGTTAGTAGTGACTCGATGTCGCTCTCAAAAATCTGGCCGATGTTGCCAATTCGGAAGCAGTCCCCCTCGGTAAGCTTGCCGGGATAAATCAACATCCCTTTGGAGGAAAGCCGCTGATAGAACTCCGTGAACTCAAAGCGCGGGTCTTCCGGAAACAAAAAGGCCGTAATGATGTGGCTCTGCGATTCGGCAGGAACGTATTCGCAAAAGCCCATCCGCCGCATGCCGCGGAGCAACGCTGCGTGATTCGCCGCGTAGCGGGCGGCCCGACCGGCAACACCCCCTTCATCATCCAATTCGCGCAGGGCTTCGCGGAACGCGAGAATGGCGTGCGTCGGTGGGGTGAAACGAAACTGTCCTTGTTCTTCGAGGCCTTTCCATTGCGCCAGCAGATCCAGGCTGAGAGTGCGCGCCCAGCCATCGATGGCGAGCAATTGCTCATGATCGGCAATGACCAACGAGAAGCCCGGCACACCTTCGATGCACTTGTTTGCGGACGAGATGAGAAAGTCGATTCGGGCCTCGGACACATTCAGTGGGATGCCGCCAAAACTACTCATCGCATCGACGATGAATGTCCGCCCCAATTCTTTAACCACCGATCCGATCTCGTTCAGTGGATTGAGAATGCCGGACGATGTTTCGCAATGCACCAAGGCGACGTGGGTGATCTCACTGTCATCGGCAAGGCGTCTGCGTAGCTCCTGCGGATTCGGTTGTGTATTCTCCGTAACTTCGATCACGGCGGTTTCGATCCCATGCCGACCCGCAATGTCGCGGATGCGTTTTCCATATGCGCCGTTGATGATGATCAGAAGTTTGCCGTCGGCTGGAATTACCGAGGAAATCACGGATTCGATGCCGAACGTTCCCGCTCCCTGCATCAGTATCGCCTCGTAGCCTTCCGCCTGCCTGACGCCGGCAAGGGCCAGCAGGAGTTGCCGGATTTCGCCGACGACGGCAACGAAATCAGCGTCCCGCGATCCCACGTCGCGCAACATCGCCTCCTTGACGGCATTGCTAGTCGTGAGAGGCCCGGGAGTGAAGAGGAGCTTGTCTGTTGGGGTTGTCATGAGATTAGGTCAAAATGGGACCTCGATTACGGATGGGGCTGCTGCCGGGAGGAAATGCATTCTCAGCCCTGCCATTACTGAATTACCGTCCGATGCCGCGAGAGTGCCGTTTGGTTAGAGCCATCTCCAATGATGAAAAATCTGATAATGATTTCCTTTTTGCCCCTGCCGCGCCCGAGTCACAGTTGAAGTGAAGCCAGGGGGAGAATGGGGTAAAGTAACACCTTTTAATGAGCTCACTTGCCTTGCGGTTGGCCAACTAAGCAAGACTTTTCGAGTAAAGAAATCTATATACCGTTGGATTCCGACGTTCTGAAGTGGTCTCCTTCTCTTATCGTGTTGTGAATGATTCGTCAGCAATGATGCTAACCATCAAATCACGAAACTTATAATCATTCTTCTTCGATGCTTTAAAAAGGCGGTGGCTCATCTCAGAATCGGCATCACTCAACTCTTTTCCCACGGCATATTCAGAAAGCTTTGTAAGTAAATTCCTGGCAATTTCATCTTTGTCTTCCAAGATCAGTTTTTTAAGACCTTCAATGCCATTAATAAGACGACCGTCTCGGTGGACGGCGGCGTCCTCTACTTTAGTCGTCTTTTCAAAGTTGCGAGTGATACGTTCTTTCTTAACCACCTTACCGTCTCTCTCCTCTTCATAAGGCACTTTAGTCTCAACAAACTTCTCATAACTCTCGCGATCCCTGCCAAAAATATCAAAGCTTTCCAAGGCTAGGCCAAAGGGATCCATCTTGACGTGACAAGAGGCGCAGCTCGGGTTGTTACGATGCTCATTGATACTGTCCTTGATGGGCTGGCTGCTAGGAAATTTCTTTTGGCGGGAGGGCCTTGAAGCCGCCTTTGGACCGGACCGGAGGGGGGTTATCACGCCGGTGCCACCGAAAATAGAAGGGGATCGCGACAGGTTCCCGATAGATTCAGGGTTCGAATTTTTGCCAGTCCTGTCGAATCAGTCCGGTTCGATGGTTGTTGACGATACGGGCAACCCTCAAGAGAGACTTTCGACTGTTAATGACCGTGTAGATATCCGTTTCTCCGGCGACATCGGTGACATGAACTTCCCCGAGATATTTCAGCTTCCATCTCTCATCTGCAGACTTGCCTTCAACGGTCTGATATCGAATCACGCCGTTGGCAGCTAATACGACTTGAGGCCCCGGCTGGTCAGCATTCCCGGAGCTCGACAACAACTTGTAGGTGCCAATGAGTTCTTTAGTAATCGCTTGCAGCTCCTTCCAATTCCATGGCTCTGCGCTCAAATCTTCGCCGGTCTTGGCTCCATGTTTGCGAAGGATTTCGGCGATTTCTGGTTTTGCCCGATCGAGGGCCGTATCTCCGTCCGCATGCACCACGTTCACATTTGCGCCTTTGGCAATGAGCAGTTCGACAATTTCTTTTTTTCCGCCCCATATCGCGGCCGATCGCAGCGGTGTACTATGGTCTGAAATACGTTTTGCATCCACATCCGCCCCATTGGCGATGAGCAGCTTCACCATGTCAAAGTGACCATAATTACACGCCCACAGTAGTGGGGAATCGCCCCCCACCAGATCAATATCGGCCCCATGGCCAATGAGCTCCCTCGCAATATCCACGTATCCTTTTGCCGCCGCATAATACAGCGGGGTGTGCGCTGCATCATCCGCCACATTGGCATTTGCTCCAGCTTTGAGCAACTTTTTGACACCATTGAGATCACCGGACTCCGTGGCCTCAATCAACGACCGGTCTACCAGGTCGCCGCTACATCCGGCAGCAAGTATGTAACATCCGAGCAACAATATTATCCTAATGTAATTGCTAGGAACTTTGATTTTGGTCGTCGATTTCATAGGCGGGGGGAGGAAGGAGTATTTGAGCTAGTAGAATAGGGGTCTGGCCGGAAAATTGTAATTTTCCTTGTTCCGGGACATTACGATTCTAGACCGCGCCAGTCAATATTGGGGCTGAATGGGTGCTGATACTAAAGGCGTTTAACCCGTGTTCGTGTAAGGAGGTCAAGTTATATTGACGTAATCAATTGATCCACGCTCCTAGAACCCTCGGCACATATCGGGGCTTTTTTATGCCTGACAACTCTATGCCACTATCTGTCAAAGCCTCGATAACTGCTAGGAATTTTTCTTTTGGCGGGAGGACCCTTGAGGCGTAAACGATCAACAGACACTCTCTAGCCAAAGAGAGTAGAGATGCCCTAGACTGTTGAGCTATGGCATCTACGACAGACTCCACGACAACCACCATAATCAAGAGTGACCGCATTGGTCGCTCCCATTACCGCCCGCAATATAAAGCCGAAGTCCTCGCCGCTTACCGGGAAAGCGGGATGAGTGGTCACGCTTTTGCTGAGCAGTGCGGGATCAAATCAACTCCCTTTCACCCCCCTTCGCTACGGTCCAAAAGCGGCTTCAAAGCCCTCCCGCCAAAAGCAAATTCCTGCGACGACACTAGGTCGTAATTCCCCGAATCTCGACAAATATGATCGATCAGGAGGGGCACAGAGCTTATAGACCAAGGACCGATGTGTCGTCTACTTCCTGTCCTCATCTTCACCATCGTGGCAAGTGCGGCCTTCGCCGGCCAGAAATTCGACTTCGAGCAATTTCGCGACCGTCTGCCCTGGATCTGGCAATCTCCTCAACCGGTCGATCCGCCCAAAGTACAGGATGCTGCATGGCCCACGGATCCGATCGATTCTTTTGTTCTCCATAAGCTGGAAGGCGAGCAGCTACATCCGGCTGAGCCCGCGAGTGATCGGGTGTGGATGCGGCGCGCTCACTTCACCATCACCGGCCTCCCGCCGAAGCCGGAGGAAGTTCAGGCTTTCCTCGACGATTCCTCAAAGGATCGAAAACGCACCCTCGTACGCGGCCTGCTAGATTCCCCTCACTACGGGGAGCGCTGGGCACGCCATTGGATGGACCTCGTGCGCTACGCGGAATCACGCGGGCATGAGGGAGATGCCATTCTGCCCAATGCCTACCACTATCGCGACTATCTGATTCGCGCGTTCAATACCGATCTACCCTATGATGCTTTAGTCCGCGAGCACCTCGCCGGCGACCTCCTGGAAACCCCGCGGCGGCATCCGGAAACGGGTGCCAACGAGTCGATCCTCGCCACTGCCTGGCCTTTCTTTGGCGAGGAAAACAGTACCGCGGTAGATCTTCGTCTGGACGAATGCGACCGCATCGACAACAAAGTTGATGTTTTGAGCAAGGCCTTCCTCGGCTTGACCGTGGCCTGTGCCCGCTGTCACGACCACAAATTCGATGCGATACGCCAGAGCGATTACTATGCCATGGCGGGTTTCGTTCTCAGCTCCAGTTATCGCCAGGCACGGTTTGAGTCGATGGAGCAAAACAAAGCGGTCGCAGAGAAGCTGGCGCGCGCGCGTCGCGTGCATCTGCCGATGATCACGAAAGCATTTGCCAAGGCTGCGCGGCCCGTGGTCGATGCGCTGGATGAGGACGCGACCATCGAGCTTACGACTTCTTCGTCGTATCCCGTGGAAGGTGAGCATCAACTTGTGGCCAACTATACGCAGGGGCCTACACCCTCGTTGGTGGACGGTCCGACTTTTGGCCCGTCATCAATTCGACCGGGCCAGTTGATGTTAGTTACAAAGCAAACCTCCGTCCCTTTGCCTCGCTGGACGCGTTTGATCGTGGCCGTTGATCCGGGTTCCCATGGCGAAGCCTGGGCCAAGCCGACATTTAATCACGGCACGTGGAAAACGATGAAGCTTCCCGGTCATTTTGAAAATGCGGGGTTGCCCGATTACGATGGCGTGGTCTGGTTTCGAAAAACCATCGAACTGTCCGCCGGGCAGGCCGGGTCCAAGGCAATTTTGCACCTCGGTCAAATCGACGACATGGACGTCACGTGGGTCAATGGCACCCGTGTCGGAGGCTACGAGAATCCCGGTCACCATTACACTGTGCGGAAGTATCCCGTTCCTACGGGCCTCCTAAAAGCGGGTAAGAACACGATTGCGGTTCGGGTCATGGACCACGGTCATCCGGGAGGCATCGCAGGGAAACCTGAGCAACTATCTTTGCAGTTGGGGGAGGAAACCGTTTCCCTGGCCAATCTCTGGCATTTTTCCCCGGGGGCGAATTTGAAAGCGCTCAATACAAATGCAGCCCATGTCGGACCCATGTCTCCCCTTGATCAACCACTGGCACTGTCTCGTCATGGCGGGGCGATCCGTGATGCCTTTTGGGACGGGCTCAAGAATGTAAACAGTGAAAACGATCCTGGAACCTTGGATGGCTTGGCGCGTGCGGGGAAAACCATTCGCACCCCGACCGTTACTCTGGCATCGGGTCAGGTTCATTACCTGATCAAGGGGAAGGCAAAGGTGTATGCCGCGGTCAGCCAGGCTCTGTTTACCGGTCCCCTCCACAAAACTCTGATGCGGACAGTGGAGGCGAACGGCGACGCACCGCGTTGGATTGCGCACGATCTCAAGAGCTATGCAGGCCAGCGCGTGCACTTCGAATTTTCTCCGATTGGGGATGCACCCTTGGAAATCCTTCAGGTCATTGATGGAGGAACACCCGGTCACCTGCCGGGCGAGAAGAAGCTGGTTCCGCGAAAGGAACTGCACCGAGCACTCGATGATTTGATGGATGGCGAGCTGGAAGCCCAGCATGTGCCCCTTGTTGCCTGGTTGATCGAGTCGGGCAAAGTAAAGTTTCCCGGTGAGTCGATCAAGAACTGGCAGTCGGCGCTCGATGACCTTGATAAAGAAGCGCGATGGGAATCACGACTGGCGGTCAGCTGGTGGGCAGGCACCGGGGTGGATGAGCATTTGCTCGATCGCGGCCGTCCCGAATCGCCTGGAGAACGCGTGGATCGAAACCTTCCCGAACTTCTCGCGATGCCTCCGATGGATGGCCTGAGCCCCGGACGTCTGGAACTCGCTCAGCAACTCACCGCTCAGGAACATCCGCTGACCTCCCGGGTCATGGTCAATCGCATCTGGCATCAACTGTTCGGTCGCGGGATCGTACCCACGCCGGATAACTTTGGCTGGCTTGGAGAGCGGCCGAGTCATCCGGAGCTGCTCGATTACCTGGCCGTTGAGTTCGCAGATACCCACGCGTATTCAATCAAGTCGATCATCGAGCGAATCGTGCTGAGCAGGACCTTCGGCATGTCCAGTACGGCCGCGGATCCAGCGTATGCGGAACAGGACCCGGAGAATCGCTGGCTGCACCGTATGCCAATACGGCGGCTCGAAGCGGAGGCCATTCGTGATTCGGCGCTCGCCATTTCCGGCCGGCTGGACAGGACAGTCGGCGGGGAGCCGGTTTTGGTGCACCTTACCGAATTCGTCATCGGCCGCGGCAGTCCGACACAGAGCGGGCCGCTGGATGGTGCCGGTCGGCGATCGATCTATACCGCGCTCCGGCGCAATTTTCTACCCACCTTCATGCTGGCCTTCGATTTCCCCAGCCCCTTCACCACCGTAGGCAAGCGGAATGTCACGAACGTGGCCGCCCAGTCACTGGCCTTGATGAACGATCCCTTTTTATACCAACAGAGCGGTATTTGGGCGAAACGGATAGTCCAAGAAAAACCCTCAGCCCCGAAACGCATTCAGCAAATGTATGCCGAGGCCTTTACCCGCCCGCCGAGTGACCATGAGTTGACCGCCTGCCTCGAAGCAGTCACCGCGTTTGCCGGCTTGTATGGGGGCGATCCCAACAGCCACGAGGCTTGGCGAGACCTCTGCCATTCGTTTTACAGCATGACGGACTTTACCTACCTGAAATGAACCATCCCCTCCTCACTCGCCGCGAACTCTTGCGGAATTCTTCGCTCGGTTTTGGCGGCCTGGCCCTGTCCGGCTTGTACGGCGCGCCGGTGGAGCCACATTTCCAGGCACGCGCCAAGAGCGTCATTTTCCTATTCATGGAAGGCGGCGTTTCCCAGGTGGATTCGTTTGACTACAAGCCGCTTTTGGCGAAACACCACGGCGAGGATCCTCGCAAGGCTATCGGTGAAATCGAAGCTACCCAGTTCGGAAATGTCGGCAAAGTAATGAAGTCTCCCTGGGAGTTTAAACAGCGCGGACAATGCGGGGCCTGGATCAGTGATCTGTTTCCGCATGTGGCCGAACTGGCCGACGAGCTGGCGATCATTCGATCGATGACCTCCAACTTCCCCGAGCACACCAGTGCCTGTTACTATCTGCACAGCGGATTGGGCCTGCAAGGGCGGCCCAGCATGGGCGCATGGGCCTCCTACGGCCTGGGAAGCGAAAACGAAAACTTTCCGGGCTATGTCGTACTCAACGGCGGACAGATTCCCTCCGGCGGCCTAGATAATTTTTCCAATGGCTTTCTGCCGGCGACGCACCGTGGAAATCTGCTGAATGCCATCGGCACCCCGCTCGCCAATGTGAAGCCAAATGAGAAAATCGCCCAGGCCCAGGAGATCAAACGTCGCCTGGCGCAGCAGTTGAACCGGGGCACAGCCGGGGGCGTCGAGGCTCTGGAATCGGCGATTGCCAACCACGAGCTGGCAGCCCGGATGCAGCTGGCCATTCCGGAGGTGATGTCGCTAGACGGCGAAACCGAAGCCACGAAAAAGCTTTACGGCTTCGATGCCGAATACAAACACACTCAGACCTATGCGAGGGAGTGCCTGATCGCTCGGCGGCTGATCGAGCGGGGCGTTCGCTTCGTCGAGCTGACCATCCCCATGGTGAATGGCTACCAGCGCTGGGATGCACACAACGACCTCGTGACGAATCACAGTACAAACGCGCGCGCGGTGGACCAGCCAATCGCCGGCTTGATTCGCGATTTAAAGTCACGCGGTCTGCTCGATGAAACCCTGGTAGTTTGGACCGGTGAGTTCGGACGGACGCCTTTCGCCCAGGGCGGCAACGGTCGGGACCACAACGAATACGGATTCAGTCTCTGGATGGCCGGAGGCGGCGTGAAGCCCGGCGTTACCTTTGGTGCTACCGACGAATGGGGCTACCGGGCGGTCGATAATCCCCTGCAGATACACGATCTGCACGCAACCATCTTGCACCTGCTCGGGATCAACCACGAAAAGCTGACCTACCGCTTCAGTGGCCGGGACATCCGCCTCACCGACGTCCACGGAAAAATCGTAAAGGAGATTTTGGCGTAGCAAGGCCCGACACTTCCGGTAAACCACGGCCTGAAATTAGTCGCGGCGATCCCTCACTATTCCTGACTTTACCCGTCACCCAACCTCACCAACTGCCACGGCCTCATCCAGACTAACCACCAAGTCATCCAACTTTCCATTCAACTTCCACCACTCATGCGCCTTCTACTCTTCCTTGCTTGCCTCACCTCCCTCGCTGCGAAACCCAACCTTCTACTGATCACCGTCGATGACATGAATCGTGACTCGATCGGCGCTTACGGCTGCCCGATCGAGAACATCACTCCAAACATCGACCGACTTGCCGCCGAAGGCATCCGCTTCGAGCGTGGCTTCGTCAACGTCGCCATCTGCATGCCTTGCCGTGCCGTCCTGATGACCGGCCGCTACCCACAAGCCAGTGGTGCGCTTGGATTCGACAAAATCAATCCGGGGGTGCCGAGCCTGCCCGAGGCGCTGAAGAAGTCCGGCTACTACAACAGTCTGATCGGAAAGGAAATCCACGTTGTCCCCTCCCGCCACGAAGCCTTCCACCGCATCGCCAAACAAAAAGATCTCGGCGGAGGCCGCAGTGCCAGTGCCTATGCCAAGGCCGTCCGTGCCGCCATCAAGGAAGCCAACAACGCCGACAAACCATTCTTCATCATGGCCAACGCCGCCGATCCGCACCGTCCATTCGCCGGAGCAAAGGGTGATGCCTTCAAAAAAATCCCATTCCCAAGGGAGATCGACCCCAAGCAAGTACCCGTGCCTGGCTTCCTTCCGGATCTTCCCGACATCCGCACGGAATTGGCGACCTACTTCCAATCCGTCGCTCGCGCCGATCAGGTGGTTGGAGCGGTCCTCGATGAATTGCAGAAAAGCGGCCAAGCCGATAACACGCTGGTCCTCTTCCTGAGCGACCACGGCATGCCCCTGCCCTACGCGAAGACCAACTGCTACCTCGCCTCCAATATCACCCCCTTCATCCTGCGCTGGCCCGGCCACATCGAATCCGGATCAACCGACAAGAAGAATTTCATCAGCACCATCGACGTTGCTCCGACCTTCCTCGCAGCCGCCGGTATCGAGAATCTGGAAGGCGCCAACGGGCTTTCTCTGCTGCCCCTGATGAAGGGCACCGAGCAACCGGGTCGCAACCGGGTGTTTACCTTTCATCAGCGACCCTACTCCCGGAAGCACCTGCCGATGCGCGCCGTCAATGACGGCAATTTCCTTTATATCTGGAACGGCTGGTCGGACGGTAAGACACAGTTCCGCAACGAGTCGATGAGCGGCCTCACTTTCAAGGCGATGAAGAACGCCGACGACCCGAAGATCCGCGCCCGCGCCGATTTCTACCTCCATCGCACCCGTGAGGAACTCTACGACCTACGAAAAGACCCCTATTGCCTGAAAAACCTGCTCGATGAACCCGGCGGCAAGCAATCCGGTCGAGTCAGCGCAATGACCAAGTCCCTATGGCACTGGATGAAGGACGTCGATGACCCCGACCTCAAGCTTTTCCAGGATCAGGTCGAACTGGCGCTAGACTGATCCACTCTCGACCAACGTCCCCCTTCAATATCGAACAACTCCGAGGGATCGGAGGCGTTTTGAACTGACGTTGCCCCCGCAAACTGCGGTGATTGAGAGCTTGATGATTTTTGGATAACCAAGACAAAGGAAACCCCAAAAAAATGAAGAAGAACCGATATAGTCCGGAGCAGATAATTTATGCATTGAAGCAGGGGGAAGGTGGCGAAAAAGCCGTGGAAATCTGTCGGAAGATGGGAGTGAGCGAAGCGACCTATTACAACTGGAAAAGAAGTATGGAGGTACGGGAGTGAGTGAGGTCCGCGAGCTTCGCCAACTCCGAGAAGAGAACACAAGATTGAAACAGCTGGCTGCTAATCTCAGTTTGGACAAGCACATGCTACAGGAGGTCATTTCAAAAAAGCTCTGAGACCTGCGCGCAAGCGATTACTGGCAGATTGGCTCAAGAGCGCCTTTCCGGTGAGCCAAGCCAGAGCGTGTAGGTTGGTAAGTCTCCAGAGATCAAGTTACTATTATCGAGCGAAGGACAATGCAGTGAACGATGCCTTGAGGCACCGAATCAAGGAGATTGCAGCCTCAAGAATTCGTTTTGGTTACCGCCGCATTACAGTCCTCTTGCGTCGAGAGGGATGGAAAGTGAACTCGAAACGAGTTTATCGTCTCTACAAGGAAGAAGAAACGTGCATTTCATCAGCGAGTGCTGAGAAGTGCAGCCTCGGAATCAAATCAGAAATGATCGATGGATTTCGTTACAGATCGCTTTGAAGACGGAAGATATTTTCGAGCTTTGACTGTGGTTGATCAATACACCCGGGAATGCGTTCCCTTGCTTGCTGGCAGATCATTGAGAGGGAGTGATGTTGCTCGTTGCCTAAGTGGGGTGATCAAATCAAGAAGCGCTCCCGAATCGATCACCGTGGACAATGGGTCAGAGTTTTTTAGCCAAGTGATGGATGAATGGGCTTACCGAAATCGAGTGAAGCTAGATTTCATCAGACCAGGAAAGCCGGTCGAAAATAACTATATTGAAAGCTTCAACGGTCGCCTCAGAGATGAGTTTTTGAACGTCCATCAGTTCTTTGATCTTGAGGACGCCCAAGAGAATCTTGATCAATGGCGCAAAGATTATAATTTAGATGGACCGCACGACTCACTGGGAGAAATGACACCCGCTGAGTTTGCGAACAAACAAAGAACCTCGAAAATCTAGAGCCCAGATCGTCCAGTTCTAGCGGGCACGTCAGTCAATCAATGCCTACGATCTGGACGGAAATCTGAACTGCTGAAAAATCCGTTGCCCATTTGTTGCCCGAAAGAGCTTCATTTCAGGGTGCTTTTGTGACTTTTGGTGCCAAATCAAAAAAAGAACGTTCTCATTACTGAGAACGCTCAACCCTTTATGAAATAGCGAAAAATCTGGCAGAGGGGGTGGGATTCGAACCCACGGTAGCTTTCACTACGTCGGTTTTCAAGACCGGTGCATTCGACCACTCTGCCACCCCTCCGCGATTGGATTAATCTTTCTTAACTCTCACAGTTTGGCAAGAAAAGATGCGCTCCTTTTTCGAGAAAAAGGTGAGACTTGCCCACACCGCCCTCTCCCGCTTATCTCGATTCGACTATGAGCAAAGCAGTTCTCTTATTTTCCGGACAAGGTGCCCAAAAAGTAGGCATGGGTCGCGACCTTGTCGAAGCCTACCCAACCGCCCTGTCTCTCTTTGAAAAAGCTGACGAGGTTCTAGCACGTCCTCTCACCCAAATTATGTTTGAGGGACCCAGTGAAGATCTGACCCGGACGGGTAATTGCCAACCCGCTCTCTTTCTTCACGGCTTAAGCCTTTTAGCGGTTCTTCAGGAAAAGGTTCCCTCCTTGGAACCCGTCGCCGCCGCCGGGCTCTCACTCGGTGAAATGACTGCTCATGCCGCTGCTGGATCATTCGCGTTCGAGGACGGACTTCGCTTGGTCGCACGACGCGGAGAACTCATGGATGAAGCATGCTCTGCCACCTCCGGCACGATGGCGGCCATGATTGGAGGCTCCGAAGAAGACGTTCGCCGACTTGCTTCGGATTGCGATGTCGATGTCGCCAATCTCAACTGCCCGGGCCAACTTGTCCTTTCTGGAAAGGTCGACGGCATCGAAAAAGCAGTCTCGCTCGCTAAAGAATACGGACTGCGTATGGGCAAGAAGCTCAGCGTCGCCGGTGCCTACCACTCCCGCCTCATGTCTGGAGCGCAAGAAAAGCTCGCAAACGCGCTCGTAAAAGCCGAGATCGGCACCCCATCGATCCCCGTCATTTCAAACTTTCTCGCGGAAGCTGCACAAGGGCCTGATGCCATCCGAGCCTCCCTCACCCAACAAGTAACAGGATCGGTGCGTTGGATCGAATCGATGCAACTGCTTCGTAGCCAAGGTCATGATCTCTTCATTGAACTCGGCCCAGGTAAAGTTCTTGCGGGCTTGATGGCACGTATCGACAAAGAGGCGAAAATCATCTCGATCGATGATGCCTCCAGTCTGGAAGTCGCCGTTGAGGAACTTCAGAACTTCTAAATCGAGGGCTCTTAAAAAAAGTGGCAACAGAGGCAAAATAAGTATTGCCCAAATCCGGCGATCGCCATAGCTTCCGGCCGTCCTAACCAGATGCGGAGCGGTAGCTCAGTTGGTTAGAGCGCCGGCCTGTCACGCCGGAGGTCGCGGGTTCGAGTCCCGTCCGCTCCGCCATTCTAACCCTTGTTTCACAAGGGTTTTTTTGTGCCCTACTCAAAATTTAACCTTCGCAAGAAAAGATCACTTGCTGTGAAAATCTCATTCACCAGGGTCCCTATCTTACTCGAAACCGGGACTCCTTATTATCTCCCCCATGCTTCCTGTCTAACAGTTGATGCCGAGCTTGAGCTTCCAAAGTCTATCGTTCACCCCAAGGCACTCGTCACTCTAACCTCAGACCCTGATTGCCGATTTCGTTATAAAAGAATAGGGCTGGAGGTTTCATCCCATTCCAATGCGCCATCCACTGCGCGCTTGCTCCTGTTCTGCTCATCGTCGCGCACATTGGAAACCCTCTGTTCCGGTGCCCACCACTGTCTTATTAAAGATTGCTATTCATGTGATTTTTAAAGATTCATTGTAGGAAATTCAGCCCCATATGCAGATTTCGAATGAAAGTCAGGACAGCAGTACGGGAAATATCGTTTCACGGTGCTGGAAGAAACTTTCAATCCGGAAGCAATTTCCTCTCCCACAATTTTCGTCATTTCCCTCTCCCCTATTTCCCTTCATTCTCAGCCTCATGCGATTCTTAGTTGCCTCCCTATTCCTGTCTCTCTCGATTCTTCACGCCAATGAAATCCCCAAGAAGGAAGCTGAAAAGAAAGAGGAAGCTAAAAAAGTCATCCAGGAAGACAGCGTCACCATCGATGGAAAAAAGATCGATTACCGCACCACCGCTTCCACGCTTCAGCTAAAAACGGACGACAGCAAGGACCGCGCCTCCATCTTCCACGTCGCCTACGAGCGACTTGGGATCAAAGATCGCGTCAAGCGCCCCGTCCTCTTTGCCTTCAATGGCGGCCCCGGTTCATCGGCCGTCTGGCTTCACCTCGGCGCTCTTGGGCCAAAAATCGTCCCCACTTCCGAGGACGGCACTAAAACCCTTCCCCCACCCCAGGCGGTGATCCCAAATGTAAACTCGATCCTCGATGTTGCCGATCTCGTGTTTATCGACCCTGTTTCCACCGGCTATTCCCGTCCTGCGGGCGATGCGAAAGCAAATCAGTTTCATGGCGTCGACGAAGACATTGAATCTGTCGGCGACTTCATCCGCCGTTGGACCACTGAGAACGACCGATGGGCTTCACCCAAATTTCTCCTTGGCGAAAGTTACGGGGGCATCCGGGCCGCGGGCCTCTCGAATCACCTCCAAGAAAAGTATGGCATGTCCCTCAATGGCGTCGTCCTTCTCTCCCCGCTCATTGATTACCGCACCCTGCGGAGCGCACAAGGCGATGACCTTTCCTATTCCATCTTCCTTCCGGGGATGACCGCGACCTCCCACTACCACAAGAAGATCACGGGAAATCGAGATACCCTCGTCAAGGAAGCCTATGACTACGCCTTTGGTCCTTATGCCACTGCCCTCATCAAGGGAGCTGCCATTTCCGCTGAGGAAAAAAGCGCCGTCGCCAAGAAACTCTCCGCCTTCACCGGCCTCCCGCCCTCTCTTTTCGAGGATACGAACCTCCGCCTCAGCAGCTCTCGTTTCCGCAAAGAACTCCTCAGAGAAGAAGGAAAAGTGATCGGCCGCTTCGACGCCCGCACCGCCTGGCCTCTCGTCAACAAAAGCGAAGACTATGCTGCTTACGACCCCTCCTATTCGGTGGTCTATGGCGCTTTCGCGACCGGGATGAATGACTACCTCAGCCGCACTCTCAACTGGGAAGGTCACCATCCCTACAATATCCTGTCCCGTTCCGTCCAACCGTGGAACTGGGGACCTAGAAACACCATCACCAACATGTCCCGTCACGTGGAGAATGCTCTGCGTAGCAACCCTGATCTCCGCTTCCTCGTGATGAGCGGTTACACCGATCTCGCCACGCCGGCCGCCAACATGCAGCACAGTATCAGCCATCTCTTTGGCATTCCCAACGATCGCCGAAAGGCTATCGAATTCACGTTCTATGAAGCCGGTCATATGTTTTATCTCAACCAACCTGATCTAAAAAAGATGCGCACGGACCTTGTCAAATTCATCACCCCGGATCTCCAATAAACCAACTTTCCATCCCCTACCCCGCCCCAAATCGCGTGCCAAAAAACGAGCGCGACCTTGCGATGTGGTGCCACCTCATTCCCCTCATCTCCGGACTGGTAGGGCTTGGCATACTTGGCTTTATCGGCCCACTCGTCATCATGAATTCCGGAAGCCAAACTTCAACTTTCGTAAATCATCACGCGACGGACTCGCTCAACTTCCAGCTCTCGATGCTGATCTACTCGGCGCTAATCCTCATATTAGGGTTGATCACATGCGGCCTCGGCATCCTACTTTATATCCCCCTGCTCGTCATCGGTCTGGTTTTTGAAATCATCGCCACGATTGCTGCGAAAAAAGGTAAGACCTATCTCTACCCAATCACCATTCGTTTCGTGAAGTAGTGCCCTTTTCCGCCAAACTCTTTCCATTAAAAGAGTGGCAGTCCCACAAGGACTTGAACCTTGAATGACTGAATCAAAATCAGCTGTGTTACCGATTACACCATGGGACTTACTCGGTAGCCGCGCTTACTCGCCTACGAGGAACGGTTAATAGCTGGTCACACGCTTTGCAATACCGAAATATCCTCAATTTAATTTTTTTTCATTCTACCGTGGTGATCATCGCCATCGCCTCCCTTTTTCCCCTCCGGTTCCCCCTTGACCTTCTTAAGGGAAACCCAGACCTTCACGCCGCCCATGGATTACGCCACTCTCATTGAAAAACGCACCACCCGCCTCGCTGAAATCGAGGAAATGATGAGCGTTCCCGATTTCTTCAATGATCAGAGCACCTCAACCGCCATCATGCGGGAACATCGCAGCCTCAAACGCCTCCTCGAGGGCTGGGAGAAACTCCAGCTCGTCAAAAGCGACATTGAAGGCAACGAGGAGCTTGCTAAAGGAGACGACGCAGATTTTGCAACGATGGCCGAGGCTGAACTTCCCCCGCTCCGGGCTCAGCAGGAAAAACTCGAAGACCTCGTCCAATATTCCCTCCTCCCTCGTAATGCGACCGAAGACCGAGACGCCCTCCTCGAAATCCGAGCCGGCGCCGGTGGCGATGAAGCCTCCCTTTTCGCAGGCGAATTGATGAAGCTTTATCAACGCTACGCTGATAACCGCGGCTGGAAATGCGAGCACCTCGAAAGCAGCCCATCCGATGTCGGCGGCTTCAAGGAAGTTATCATGAAGATTTCCGGAGAAGAAGTGTTCCGCTACCTCAAATACGAAAGTGGCGTTCACCGTGTCCAGCGGGTCCCCGCTACCGAAACCCAAGGCCGCATCCACACCTCCACCGTGACGGTGGCAGTACTGCCTGAAGCCGAGGAAGTCGATGTCCAGCTCCGGCCCGAAGATCTTCACATCCAGGCCACCCGTTCCGGCGGCTCCGGCGGACAGCACGTCAACACGACAGACTCCGCAGTGCAAATTACTCACTTGCCCTCCGGCCTTCAGGTCAAGTGTCAGGACGGACGCTCCCAGACCCAGAACAAGGCGCTAGGCCTCGAAATTCTTCGTGCCAAACTCTTCGAAGTCGCCGAGCGCGAAGCTCACGATAGCTACTCCGCCCAGCGAAAGTCCCTCATCGGCTCTGGAGATCGCTCTGAAAAGATCCGCACCTTTAACTTTCCACAGTCTCGTGTGACCGATCATCGCATCAACCACACCTCACATAACATTGAGGGAATCCTAAACGGTGATATCAACGAGTTCACCGAGCATCTCCAGAAAGCGGAGATGGAGCAGCGCCTTGCCGAAGAAGAGTTGGCCTAGCTTCCAGGCCGTTATTCACAAATTATTCACAGACAACTGAATGACAACAATTCTAGATATACTAGAGAAGGGAACTCAATTTCTGAATAGTAAAGGGATCGAAGACGCCCGGCTCAATATGGAGCTTCTGGTGGCTCATGAATTGGACTGCCGGCGCATGGATCTCTACCTGCGCTTTGACCAGCCCGTGCCAGAGGAGAAATTACCAGCTTTACGCGAACACCTTAAAAAAAGGTCTCAAAGAATTCCTCTTCAACATCTTACTAATGTTGTTCACTTCTATTCACATGACTTCATTTCAGATCATCGGGCACTCATCCCCCGGCCAGAATCTGAAGAACTCGTTTCTCTGGTTTTAAAAGAAACCTTCCCTAAACCTGCCCGCATCTTGGATCTCGGATGCGGCTCTGGCGTCCTTGGACTCTCTCTCGCCAAGGCATTAGGAACAGACTGTGAGCAACTCGTTCTGGCTGACTTATCCACAGAGGCCCTGTCACTCGCAAAAGAGAACGCAGAGGCCTTGCAAGTCCCTGCCGAGATTGTCCAGAGCAACCTCTTTCTCGGGCTCGAAGGCCGCTTCGACCTCATCATCGCAAACCTCCCTTACATCGGAGAATCCGAGCGCGAGGATCTTTCCAAGGAGGTCCGGCACGACCCCGAAATAGCCCTTTTCAGCGGCTCCGATGGCCTCGATCTTTTGCGCCTTTTCGCAAGCCAATGTAGCCCTTTCCTAAATTCCGGCGGCTTGATCGCCCTCGAAGTGGGCCACTCTCAAGGCGAAACCGTCTGCGATCTTTTGCGCGAAGGAGGTATGACTGAAATATCCCTTCGTAGCGACCTGAATGATATCCCCCGCTTTCCGCTTGCACGAATGGGATAAAACCGCCACGGAATCTTCTGCCAACCCCAACATTTATGGACAAGCTCATCGTTCACGGCGGAAATCAGCTTTCAGGCCACATTAATATTTCAGGATCCAAAAATGCGTCCCTACCTATTCTCGCCGCCTCTTTGCTCACTGAGGAAAAGGTGACCATTGCCAACGTCCCGGACGTCTCCGATACGAACTATATGCTGCAGATCCTTTCCGCCTTAAGTGCCGAGGTCGAACGCTTCAGTGGTCGTTTCAATATCGAAGCGAAATCCGTGCGGACCAGTGCTCCCTATGAACTCGTGCGCAAAATGCGGGCCTCGATCTGCGTGATGGGCCCCCTCCTCGCTCGCCTTGGTGAAACCCGCGTCTCAATGCCCGGTGGCTGCGTCATCGGCGATCGACCCATCGACCTCCACTTGAAAGGATTACAAGCGCTGGGAGCCAACATCGAGATGGATGGAGGAGACATGGTCGTCTCCACTCCAAATGGCCTCACGGGAACCGAAATCGATCTCCAGGGAAAGCACGGCCCCACCGTCTTGGGCACCGACAACGTCATGATGGCGGCCACCCTCGCAAAAGGGACCACCATCATTAACTCTGCCGCTTGTGAGCCGGAAGTCGTCGACCTTGCCAACTTCCTCATTTCCATGGGAGCCAAGATCAGCGGAGCGGGAACGCGCCGCATCATCATCGAAGGTGTCGAAAAACTTCACGGAACCACTTGGAATGTCATTCCCGACCGGATCGAAGCAGGCACCTTCATGATCGCTGGAGCAATGGCCGCTGGCCCTGAGGGGATCACCCTCAATCGCATCAATCGCGAGCATATCGCCGTGATCACCGAAAAAATCGAAGAAGCGGGTCACATTTGTAACTTTTCCAATAACGACACCAGCGTGACCGTCATCCCCGGAGAAGCTCCTCAAGGCTGCGAGATTACCACCAACCCCTTTCCTCAGTTCCCAACCGACATGCAGGCGCAGTTTACTGCCATGTTTGCAACCACCCCGGGAATCAGCCTCGTCGAAGACACCATTTACCCACAGCGCTTCATGCATTGCTCAGAAATGAAACGCATGGGAGCCGACATCACTGTCGACAATGGTCGTGCTGTCATCAAGGGTGTCGACAATCTCAGTGCCGCTCCCGTCATGGCTTCCGATCTCAGAGCTTCCGCCGCCCTCGTTCTCGCCGGACTCACGGCCACCGGGAGCACTCATATCAGCCGCCTTTACCACATTGATCGTGGTTACGAGCACATCGACGAAAAGCTCCTACAACTCGGCGCCAAAGTGGAGCGCGTTAGCGAGTAAACACACACCTTTTATGGCTCAAAAACCCTTCCAAGTAGCAATCGTTGGCCGCCCCAACGTCGGCAAGTCCGCCCTCTTCAATCGGCTTGCAGGCAGACGCATCGCCATCGTGCACGACCGCCCCGGTGTCACACGCGACCGGATCGCAGCGCCATGTGACCTCACTGAAACTCCCTGTGAACTGATCGACACCGGTGGAATCGGAGCAGCCCTTGATGACGAATTCTCGAAACAGGTCACCATCGAGGCCCGCATCGCGATGGACTCCTGCGACCTCATCCTCTTCATTGTGGATGCTCGCGAAGGAATCAACCCCATCGATGAGCTCGTCGCCAACCTCCTCCGTCGCGCCAAGTGCAAGGTGCTCCTTGTCATGAACAAAGCGGATCACGTGGAGCAGGAAATGATCAGCGGCGACTTTGCCCACCTCGGATTCGGCGAAGGCCTCCCTACCTCGGCCGAACATGGACGTGGCATGGAGAATCTCGTCGATGCGATCGAAGAAAACCTCTCCCAACTAAAAGCCATCGAGGAGGAAAATTCGGAAGACCTCGGAATCGGTCTCAAAATTGCAGTCGTTGGAAAACCCAATGCCGGCAAGTCATCCCTCATCAATGCCATCCTCGATGACGAACGCACCATCGTTTCCGAAATCGCCGGAACCACGCGCGATGCCGTTGATATTCCCTACATTTGGAAGGGTGAAAAACACAACATCATCGATACCGCCGGCCTCCGTCAGCGCTCTCGCATGGATGATTCCATCGAAGTCTTTTCAGCCATGCGCAGTGAACGCTCGATTCGACGGTCTGATATTTGCCTCCTCGTCGTCGACCTCAATGCCGGAGTCTCCGCTCAGGATCGCAAGATCGCGCGCATGATTCAAGATGAGCAGAAACCCTGCCTCATCATTGCCAATAAATTCGACCTTTATCATCCTGGTGCCAATAAATCAGCCCGGCTTGAAGAAGCTGAGACTCACTTACGAAACGAACTCTTCTTCCTCACCTACGCCCCCTTCATCTGTGTTTCGGCGAAACTGAGCCAGCAGATTCAACACGTATTCAAGACCATTGAAAAAATCCGCAAGGAGGCCCAAAACACCATCGGCACCGGCCAACTGAACCGCCTCTTCCAGGACGCCTTCATCAAGAATCCCCCGCCCGAGCACAAGCGCCACCGCAAGCGCCTCAAGCTCTTTTACGCCACCACCGCCGTCAACGACCGCTACCGTGCGATTCCTGTCCCGGAATATATCCTTTTTGTAAACGACAAAAAGTTCGTGGTCGAATCCTTCCAAAACTACCTCGTGAATACCGTGAAGGCCGCTCATCCCACGGCCGGACTTCCCATCCCTTTATCCTTCCGTTCCCGATCACAATCAGACAGAACTTAGAGAGCAGATGGCACAACTCGAAGTTAAAGAACTCACCACCCGCTTTCACACGCGCAATGGCATCGTGCACGCCGTGGAGAAGGTCTCCTTCGCACTCGAAAAAGGGCAGACCATGGGTATCGTCGGAGAATCCGGCTCGGGCAAATCCGTAACCTGCTATTCTCTCCTTAATCTAATTCCCAAACCTCCGGGAAAGATTCACAGCGGCACCGCTTTCTTCGATGACACCAACCTCCTCGCTTGCTCGGAAAAGAAGATGCGCTCCATTCGCGGAAAGCGCATCTCCATGATTTTCCAGGATCCGATGACTTCGTTGAATCCTTACCTAAAAATTTCCAAGCAGTTGACCGAACCTTTGGAAATCCATGAAGGGATCAAGGGAAAGAAAGCTCTCAACCTCGCCATCACCGCGCTGGAAGAAGTCGGCATTCCCGACGCCCACAAGCGCATCAATTCCTATCCTCACGAGTTTTCCGGCGGAATGAGACAACGAGTCATGATCGCTATGGCTCTCATCACTCGTCCCGAAGTGCTCATCGCTGATGAGCCGACAACGGCCCTCGACGTCACCGTCCAGAAGCAAGTCCTGGACCTTATCAAAAACCGTCAAAATGAACTCGGAACCTCCGTCATCCTCATCACCCATGACCTCGGCGTCGTCTCGCAAGCCTGTGATACGGTCAACGTCATGTATGCCGGTCGCATCGTAGAATCTGCGACAACTTCGACTCTCTTCAGTTCCCCCAAACACGCCTACACCCGCGCCTTACTCAAGAGTATTCCGGCGATGCAATCGAAGGGCGAAACTCTTTACACCATCCCCGGAATTCCACCGGATCTTTCCACGCCTCCAAACAGCTGCTCGTTCCAACCACGGAACACGCTGGGTGCCGCAGACCTCTGCCTCACCGACCGAGCACCCGAACTTGCCGAGCTAGCCCCCGGACACTTCGTCCAGCAATGCCCCGGCTGCCTCGCCGGCGAACGACTGGCGATAGAAGCGTAAATTCACCAGACGAGTCCATCTCCTAGAGACCTGTCGGTCAAAGGATCTGAATCGTGCTTATACCACGCAGAGTTTCAAAAGAGCAAAACGCCGCAATTTCAAGCAAGCGCCCAGCTTCTATTCAACTCGAGAAGGATTTGATCAGAACATCCCAACAATCACATTCTGCTCTTTTGGAACTCGGAGTGGTATTAGGAGGGTCGCTTCAATAGTAATCCGCACGATGGCCCCTATTGTGCCTGCCCGTCATCAGATCGCCGCGCCCTCTACACCAAATTATCCCGCGTCGCCCACGCCACCACCGCCGCCCTGGTATGCACCCCCAGCTTCTTAAAAAGATGCCGCGTGTGATTATCAACCGTGTGATTACTCACCTCTAAACGATGCGCAATCTTCTTCGCCGTCGCCTTCACCAAATTTGACATCCATGTCATCTACCCACCCAACATCCAACTCGCCACCCTCCACCTCCAAACCCAAACTATCACCTCCCCCATAAAAATCGACGTCACCACCTTCCTCCAAAACCAACCCGACGGAGTAGCCTCCTTCCTCATCTCCCAAGAATCCCGCTGAGACATCGCCCTACCCGACCTCACCCCCGGCGCCCCCCAAGAAGCCGGTCTCAAAATCACCTCCCTCCAAAAACTCCCCGACAACCAAATACAGCTCCACTGGCAAAGCATCTCCCACCGCAGCTACGCCGTCCAATTCACCTCCACCCTCCTACCCCAAGACTGGACCACTATTCACACCACCCGAGGCACAGGCTCTCCAACCTCTGCCTCACCCAACGCACCAAGCTTGCATTAGGCCATTTCGTGCAACAACGCATCGGCTACCTTGCTGGTGAGCGCTTAGCCGTCGAAGCTTAGCTCCTAGAACCTAGAATTCCTTTCGCAACCCGACGAGCTTCGAAATCGGCCTTCACAACGATCTCGAGTTCTTGAGAAGAAACGTGCTCCACCCGAGCCATTGTTTCCTCAACCACTTCCCAGATTCCTGGAAAGCTTAGAGTGCGATTCCGAAAAGCCTCATTCGCCACTTCATTGGCTGCATTAAGGACCGCAGGAAGCGTCCCACCGCACTCTCCCGCCTCTCGGGCGAGATTGATTGCCGGAAAATCATCAACGCGAGGAGCCTCAAATTCAAGCTTCGCGAGACTTGGAAAATTCAGTGGCTTCAACTTATTTGCCAGACGCTCTGGCCAAACCACGGCATACTGAATCGGAAAGCACATATCCGTCGTGCTCAGCTGCGCTAAAATGCTGCCGTCGATAAACTCCACCATCGAATGAACAATGCTCTGCGGATGCACCACCACGTCGATGCGTTCCATCGGGATATCGAAAAGCCAGCGAGCTTCGATCATTTCTAGCCCCTTGTTGAAAAGAGTCGCGGAATCAATCGTGATCTTCGCCCCCATTTCCCAAGTCGGATGCTTGAGGGCGTCTTCTACTTGCACATCGATCAGCTGCTCTTGGGGGAGCGTCCGAAATGGCCCGCCTGACGCAGTGATGATCAAGCGACTAATATCTTCAGCACTTCCCTTGTGCCCCTCGAGGCACTGAAAAATCGCGTTATGCTCACTGTCGACCGGAAGAATCGCCACCCCTTTCTTACGGGCCGCATTCATGACCACCTCCCCTGCCATCACGAGAATCTCTTTACTGGCGACCGCGATATCGCAGCCTAGTTCAATCGCCGCCAACGTTGGACGCAAGCCTCCCACGCCTACGATCGCAACGAGAACCAAATCAGGCCGGGTCGCCTCGATCAAATCCGTCAGCCCATCCTCCCCGGAATAAACACGACGCCCAGGTCCCGAAAGCTGATCCTTCTTGGAAGCATCAGCAATGCAGAGGTGATCCACTCCGAACTCCTGTGCTTGCTCTTCCAGCTCCGCCACGCGTGTGCCTGCAGCGAGGCCCACAATCTCCATGCGGTCAGGAATCTGACGCGCCACTGTGAGCGAGCTCGTTCCAATCGATCCGGTAGACCCTAAAATAACAACTCGTTTGCGCATCAAATCAATCCCGTGAGGATGAGGTAAAAGTAAAGAACGGGTGCGGCAAAGCAGAGGCTATCGATGAGATCTAAAATCCCACCAATCCCCGGCATCCAACTTCCCGAATCCTTCACCGAAAGACTCCGTTTTAAAACAGATTCGGCAAGATCACCTGCGACTGCTGAGAGAGCCATCAGCACGCCAATGATCCCAACATGCAAAGGTGGAATCCAGGAAAGCGCATCCCCGCCCAAGGCCCACACGCCCCAAGCTCCTAGTTGAGCAAAAGCATGGGCTCCAAAAAACCCCTCCCAAGTTTTAGCCGGACTCAAATGGGGAGCCATCTTATGTTTCCCGATGAGTGAACCGGTAATGTAAGCCCCCATGTCGGTAAACTTTGCCGAGGCACACATCATTAAAACCAACCACGCTCCTGGAACTGCTCCAGAAACTTCAGGAAGAAACAAAAGGCGCATCATAAAGACGCCGAATAAAATCGGGACGTAGAGGTAAGCAATCAGACTATCCCCTACCGCATCGACACTATCGCGCTCATTGATCCCGGTGCGAAAGCGCCAGCAAAAGGCTCCTAGAATTGTCGCGACCAGCCCCATCATTTCCCAGTCAAAGCCAGGCTGCTCCGACTCACCCCAAACAAGGCCGACTCCCAACGCAAGAGCGACAATCACACCCGCGATCAACCCGATATTTCGGCAACCTTTCCCCGTCTGTTCCCCGAAGAGTGATCGAAACTCTCCCGCCCCGCTAATCGTAAGAAAAGCCACCAACCCAAAAAAAGCCCAAGGCTGGCCGGAGACAAAAACACCCGTCACAATGGCCCAGATCACTAGGGTGCTGGTTAAGCGGGCACGGAAGACCGAAGCTTTGGATTGAGAAGGAGTCGATACTGCCATTTCAAGTATGCAATCGACTCCACCGAAGAACCGCAATGACAAATCCTTGAAAAAATATGCAACTCTTCGAAACGACTTGAGTTCCATCATGCGTCAACGGGAAAGCCAAGTCGGTTGCCCCAGATAAACTCAAAGCCAAAACTAAAAAAGAAAATGAAAACCACTATATCCACTATCGCTGTAGTCCTCGCGACTTCCCTATTTAGCCAAGCTGAACCTGAAGAAGGCAAAGGCAAGCGCCCAGGACCTCCAGCAGAAATGATCGCCAAGTTTGACAAAGACGGTGACGGAAAACTCAGCGCAGAAGAGCGCAAGGCTCTCATGGAAGGTCGCAAAGCAGAAATGCTCAAGAAGTTCGACAAGGACGGCGACGGAAAACTCAGCACCGAAGAACGCAAGGCTCTCATGGAAGATCGCAAGGCAGAAATGCTCAAAAAGTTCGACAAGGACGGCGACGGAAAACTCAGCGCAGAGGAGCGTAAGGCCATGCCTCCGCGTGCGGAACGCAGTGGAGGCCGTCAAGGGAAGCCAGGAAGAAAAGGCAAGGCCGGCAAGCCAGGTAAGGGAAAAGGACCTAAAGGCGGTCCTAAAGGGAAGTAGCCTCCTCCCCCCATTCGTTAATCAACTCAAAGGCAGGCCTCACGACCTGCCTTTTTTTGTGATCACTAATCATTGACCTAAATTTCGAAATACGGGACCAAAATCTGAGGGGCACCCACCTTGGTTCGACAATCCAATCTTCCGTTCGCCATCAGCTTTTTCCCCCAGAACAAAAAAAAGCAGTCCTCACGGACTGCCTTTTGAAAAGTAAAATTAACCAAGATTACTTCTTCCTCTTCTCTTCCTCGCGCTCCTTGGCATCTGCGATGACCTTCTCGGAGATGTTTTTCGGACAAGCTGCGTAGTGCTCAAATTCCATCGAAAACTGACCACGACCAGAAGTCATGGTTCGAAGATCACCGATGTAGCCAAACATCTCGGAAAGAGGTGCCTGAGCCTTGATGCGGATACCACCGGAAGCGGTGTCCTGAGATTGAATCATGCCACGACGACGATTCAGGTCACCAATAACATCACCGACGTGATTTTCAGGAGTGAAGACATCCAACTTCATAATCGGCTCAAGAATCTGAGCACCGGCCTTAGGCACGGACTGACGATAAGCCGCTCTGGCTGCGATCTCGAACGCTACCGCCGAGGAGTCAACTGCGTGGAAAGCTCCATCATTCAGAGTGACATTGAAGTCCAAACAGGGATAACCCGCAAGAACACCCTTTACGAGTGAGGTCTTAAATCCTTTTTCAACAGCAGACCAAAATTCCTTGGGAACGTTACCACCAACAACCTTGGACTCGAACTGGAATCCTTCGCCTGGCTCAAGAGGAGTCAGAGTGTAGTCGATCTTAGCGAACTGACCAGAACCACCAGACTGTTTCTTGTGCGTGTAACTGTCTGTAAGCTCCTTGGTAATAGTCTCGCGGTATGCCACCTGAGGGGCACCCACGATCACTTCAACCCCGTGAGTCCGCTTCAGGATATCGACTTTAATATCGAGGTGAAGCTCACCCATTCCCTTAAGAATGGTCTCACCCGAGTCGAGATCAGTCTCGACGCGGAAGGAAGGGTCTTCCTGAATCATCTTACCAAGCGCAATACTCAGCTTCTCGGCGTTCGCCTTGTCGATCGCTGAGACGGCGAGCGAGATCACGGGATCCGGAAATACCATTGGCTCAAGAGTCGCTGGCTTATCTTTGGAGCACAGAGTGTGTCCAGTTTGAACATTCTTCAAACCGACCAGAGCAATAATATCACCCGCTTGGGCGCTATCGAGTTCCGTCCGGGTGTCAGCATGCATCTCCACGAGACGGCCAACACGCTCATTCTTACCGGTGAAGGTGTTGAGAATGGTGTCACCCTTCTTAAGGCTACCCGAGTAAATACGAGTGAAAGTCAGGGCGCCGAACTGGTCGTCCATGATCTTGAAAGCAAGGGCACGAAGAGGGCCACTTGGATCTGCAAGGGCGACTTCGCCAGTCTTGTTTCCCTCATCATCGAACTCGGGCTCAGGAGGAACTTCGAGAGGAGATGGAAGGTAGTCTACAACTCCATTAAGAACGTTTTGAACTCCCTTATTCTTGAAAGCGGAACCACAGAATGCAGGGAAAAAATCTAGAGCGATGGTGCCCTTACGGATGCACTTCTTAATAGTCGCGATGTCAGGAATATTCCCTTCAAGGTAAGATTCCATCACTTCATCATCCTGCTCCACGGCAGTGTCAATGAGCTCATCGTGATACTTCTGAGCGATTTCCTTGAGATCTTCTGGAATCTCGGTGATTTCAAAGTTTTCAGGCAAACCAGTGTCGTCCCAAATAAAAGCCTTCATTTCGAGGACATCGACAACTCCCACAAAGGAATCCTCAAAACCAATCGGGATCGTCATGACGAGCGGCTTGGCACCAAGAATATCCTTGGTCTGCTGAATGACGCTGAAAAAGTCAGCGCCGATGCGGTCGAGCTTGTTGACGAAGATGATCCGAGCAACTTCCGAGTCGTTCGCGTAGCGCCAGTTCGTCTCGGACTGAGGCTCAACGCCTCCAGATCCACAGAAAACACCGACACCGCCGTCGAGCACTTTCAAAGAACGATAAACTTCAATTGTAAAGTCAACGTGTCCCGGCGTGTCGATAATGTTCATCCGGTGGTCATCCCAGAAACAAGTAGTGGCAGCGGACTGAATCGTAATCCCCCGCTCTGCTTCCTGCTCCATGAAGTCCGTGGTGGACTCACCATCGTGAACCTCACCGGTCTTGTGAATCTTACCAGTGAGCTTAAGAATCCGCTCGGTGGTGGTGGTCTTTCCAGCATCAACGTGTGCGAAGATGCCGATGTTCCGGTATTTGCTGAGATCAATCATGATGTAATGTCTAGGGAAGGATCGCGGTTTATGCCGGCAGTCGGTCTTTTGTCGAGCTTAGAGCGCGACTTTTTCACCTTTTTCTCTTCTTTCTAAAAAGATGATTAGTCGGTGATTTTCAGCTGAATCTCTTTATAAAAAACCGTACTCTTGGGGTCATGGGCCTGGAAAGCGATCGTTCCCCGACCCAGCTTGCGCCCTTTTGTGTTGGCACTTGGCCCTTCCCAATCTTTCGGCTCCGTAAATTCCACCGTTGTTTCTCCGTTCACCTTGAGGATAATTTTGCTTCCTTTTACGATGATATGGTAGTCGAACCACACCTCGTCCTTGCTCACTGCTTCCTTGATCCGTAGGTTAACGGTGCCCTTGCTTACTTCCACAAACGGAGCCTGCTTCTGAGTGGGATCGACCCAGAGATTAACCACGCCATATAGGCTCCCCGTCCTCTTGGGATCAACTTGGGTGGAATTAACTTGGGCTTCGTAGCCCTTCTCCGGCCAGCCTTCTTTTTGGTATTGGGTGGCAAAGTAGACTCCTGAGTTCGATCCAAAAGTGGTCTTGGCCTTGAGCTTTAGCTCGAAATTCCGGAACGCAACATTTCCGTCTTTTCCGACATAGAAAAGGTGGGCCCGGTCCCCGGTCACCTTCAATTCGCCGTTCGCTTCCACCGAAAAGGCGGCCGGATTATCTTCGCTGGGCTTCCAACCTTCGAGGGTCTTGCCATCGAAGATGGAGACAAAACCATCCTGCGCCACTATGGACCCAGCAGCACAGAGGCTACCTACCACTAAAAGTATCAACTTAGACATCGGCGACAGCTTAGGAGGAAGTAAGAAGACGAACAATAAAGAAAAGTCCATCAATATTAGGTCTTCCCCGCCCAACTAAGATCCTTTCGACCGCAAACTCCTAGTAGAATAGTGCGAGCCTATTCAGTCCGCGATACTCGTCTCAAATCTCGCCGGATTTTCCTCTTTCCACAATTTCCAGCACGCCAGGAATCCGGGCGCGAAGTCTTCCGGGACCCCATTCACCCAGGCCTCGATTTGCTCCATCGTGAACCACTCACCATATTCGATTTCGACGCAAGGGAAACGGACTTTTTCTTGGGCAAGGGTGGCGTAGACTCGGACGTGCTCCCAGCCGGTGTTAGCGTGGGCTCCTAGCTTACCCACTTCTTTAAGGTCGTGATCTTCGAGGCCGAGTTCTTCGGCAAGTTCGCGCGTGGCGCACGCGGCGTAATCCTCGCCCGAATCGACATGACCCGCCGCGCTCGAATCCCAGAGGCCGGGGCATTTATCTTTAAGGCGGGAGCGCTTTTGCAAGAAGATTTCACGGTGTTTATTGAGCACAAAGATGTGGACCGCCCGATGCGTGAGATCATCGCGGTGGATAACATCGCGACGCTCGGAGCGGATCACCTCGTCGTTTTCATCGACCACATCGAGTATCTCGCCCGCACCCTGCCCTTCTTCCTTTTTAAAAAAGGGATCGGCAAGACGAGTAAGTGAGACCCAATCAGCGAGAGTGAGTTCCTCGGCTCGTGCGGTGGGGCTGAGGCTGAGTTCCGAGCTGGCGGTCTCCCAGTCGATCCCATCAGGGAGATTTTTGCGGAGCTGCTTCCTGCGCTGGGCAAAACCACGGCGAACGAGTTCGTCGAAAAGCTTACGATCATGCACCGGAAGCCTGGCCTGTCGCGGCTCGAGGCTCATCACGGTGGAATCGATCAGCGGTTTGGGAAAAAAGCAGCTTGGTGGGACAATTTTCACCCGGGCTCCCTCCCACTCGCACTGCATCCGGAGGGTGAGCACGCCGTAGTCCTTGCACTTGGGTCCTGCCAGGATTCGGTCGATCATCTCCTTCTGGAGCATCAGAATCGCTTTCGTAAAAGGTGACGGGCCCTTGAGAAAGTTCCGCAAAATAGCCCCGCCGGCCGAGTAGGGAAGATTCCCCAGCAGTTTGATATTTTTACAAGCAAAGAAGCGGCGCACATCAATGCGCACCGCGTCCTCACAAATGACAGTCACTTCGGGATGATCGCCAAAGCGTCTAATCAAGTATTCCGCAAGCCTACGGTCATATTCGACTAGGATAATACGAGCCACTTTCCCAATGAGATGCTCCGTGAGCGCGCCGGTTCCCGGTCCCACCTCCACGACAGTATCGCCCGGCTGCGGATCGAGAAGATTGACAATCCCCTCCGCCGTATTTTGATCAACGAGGAAGTTTTGCCCCAACTTGCGCGAGGGCGTCACCCCGACTTCAGCGAGGACTTCTTTCAATTCAGTGAGGGTCACAGTGCTCCTTTCAATTGCATGGAGCCTTGTTGTCCATTAAATTCAGTCGGGAAGATGACTTACGCCACTGCCATTACCATTCTGCGCCTTTTTCTGGTGCCGGTCTTTTGCGTGCTCGCAATCCGCTACGGCGACAGTGTGTCCTCAGGTTCTCCCAATGAAACAACGCGCTGGCTCGCAGTGGGAACTTACATCGTCGCAGCAGCGATGGACGGGATCGATGGCTGGGTCGCCCGCCGCTTTAATCAAAAATCCCTCATCGGTTCCATCCTCGATCCCCTCACCGACAAAGCTCTCCTCCTCACCGGCCTTATCACCCTGACCTTGGTGGACTGGGGCCAGGATTGGCGTCTTCCGATGTGGTTCCTCGTCCTCGTCATCGCGCGCGACATCGAAATCATCGTTGGCATTTGGATTCTTTATTTCATCAATCGTCGGGTCCCCATCAAGCCTCATTGGACCGGCAAAGTCTGCACCTTGACTCAAATGATCGCCCTCGGCTGGGTCATGCTCAAGCTCTTCAACCTCTCCCCCCTCTACCCCACCATCGTTGCTGCCGTCTTCACGATCTGGTCGGGCCATGCCTATTTTTGTGAGGGACTACGTCAACTGAGAGAGATTAAAAGAGAAGACGCTTAGCCACTTGCAGTTTCCGATCACAAATCTACTCTCCTGAACCTCGCTAAAATAACAGGGAGTAAATGTCATCCCTCCGCCTCTCACGGAAAATCATCAAGACGCCACCACCATGCACCGAGCTCTATTTTTCTTCTTCATCCTCTCCGCTCAAACCGTTCTCGGACAATTCTCCCTCGGAGAAAAAGAAACGACCGCCAAGGTCACGCCGGAATACTCCGCAGTGGAGCCAGGGGATTTATTCAAGGTCGCCTTCACCCTCAACCACGCCGAACATTTTCACAGCTACTTCAAGAACGCCGGAGTGGTCGGCTCCCCTCCCTCGGTGACATGGGAACTTCCTGATGGTTTGAGAGCAGGTAAACTCCTCTTTCCGCAACCGGCCGCGATCAGAACAATGGTCGGAGGGGTTGATGCCACCCTTTATGGATATGACGGCGAAGCAACCTTCGTTGTGAAAATCGAGGCTTCCGAAGACCTCAAGGTCGGTTCGGAATACGAGATCAAGGGAAGCTTCGACTGGCAGGAATGTGATGACAAGTCCTGCCTCATGGGCAGCCACGACTTCTCCTTTAAGGTTACCGCCAGAGAGGAATCCCTCCCCATCAAAGCTAACGAGGATTTTTTTGAAGTTGCTAGCACCGCGCTCCCGCAGGACGGCTCGGCATGGGGCGCTCTCGCCACGGAAAAGGAGGGAAAGATATCCCTTGAGATCATCTTCCCAGAGGGAATCGAGATCGGGGAGCCCGTCTACTTCTTCTCCACCGATCAACAAATCGATTCGCAGGCTCCCCAAGAAGAAGGAGCGCTCAATAAAGAGGGACACTACGTAATGACCCTCCAGCGAAACCAGGGCACAAAAGGACTCGCAATTGACGCCGGTGAAGTAGGCGAATCAATCAAAGGACTCTTTACCTTCAGCGATGGATTCGGATCGTCGAGCGTCGAGATTAGTGCCCCGCTGCCCAGCGGCGCCATAAGCGGAAGTGACACCACAGGCGAAACACTCTCAGCTTTTGTTCCTGCAACGGCAGCTGACCGTAAAGCCGGACTCGAAGTATACGACGCTAATGTTCTCCCGGAAGTAGTCGACCCTGGTGGAAGTAAAGAAAAGGAAGTCACTTTCCTTTCTTCCCTTTGGCTCGTCTTTCTTGGCGGACTCATTTTGAACCTCATGCCCTGTGTCTTCCCGGTCCTCGGACTCAAGATCATGGGCTTCGTCGCCCAAGCTGGTGAGGACGAAAAGAAGATCAAAATTCACGGCATGGTTTTCGGTCTGGGCCTCCTCATCACGATGTGGATTCTCGCAGCCGTCATCATTTCACTAAAGCTCAATTGGGGAGAGCAACTTTCGGAACCAGTTTTCCTTGGAACGATGATCGTCGTCTTCTTTCTCATGGGTCTGAATCTCTTCGGTCTCTTCGAATTTGGCTCTAAAATGACCAGTGTGGGAGGAGAACTCCAGTCGAAGAAAGGTTACTCCGGCTCCTTTTTCTCAGGAGTGCTTACCACCTTGGTTGCCACACCTTGCTCAGGCCCCTTCCTTGGAGCCGTGATGGCTTTCGCGCTTTCACAGGAAAACCGAGGCATTCAATTTGCCGTCTTCACGGTCTTTGGTCTCGGGATCGCCTCCCCTTACGTCATTCTCTCTCTCTTCCCAGCTCTCATTAAAAAGCTCCCTCGTCCTGGAGCTTGGATGGAAACATTCAAACAGGTCATGGCCTTCTTCGTCTTCGCAACCGTCGTCTTCTTCATGAAAGGCTACCTCAAAATCGTTGGAGAAGATCACTTCAATATCTTCCTCTTCGCCCTCTGTCTGATCGGATTGGGAGTTTACCTTTACGGCCGTTACGGCACGCCAACAATCGCGAAAACCAAACGTCTTGTCACGGGATACGGCCTTGCCGGCCTCATGACCTTCGGAGGTCTTGCCTGGGCTTACTCCACCGCAAAGCCACCAAAACAGGGTCTCGCCTGGCACGAATGGTATCCCGGTATTATGGAGATTTCTCGACCGAAAGGGCGTATCATTTGGCTAGATTACACCGCCGATTGGTGAGCAACTTGTAAAGTGAATGAGAGCCGTGTGTTCTCAAACAAAGAAGTCCTGGCCAAGCTAAAAGAACTCAACGTTCTTCTCATTAAAGCCGATAATACAAAACGCCTTCAAACGATCAGTGACGATTTCCCTCGTTACGGCCGCGTTGCTCTTCCTGTCAACGTGATCGCCCCAGCTGATCCCAATGCTCCTGTTATCGTCATGCCCGAAGTTTTTGGTCCCGAGGAAGCTCTGAAGGCACTCGAAGAAGCTGCCAAAGCCTCAAGGTAAGACCATACTATCTTCGCTTGTCATTATCGACAATCCTCCTATTTTTGCGTTGTGGCTTTCCTCGAACTTCGTGACTTAAAAACTCACTTCCCCGTCCCGGGAAGTGGTCTCTTTTCCTCGACGAGCGATGTCATCAAAGCAGTCGACGGAGTCACATTAAAAGTTGAAAAAGGATCGATCCTCGGTTTGGTCGGCGAGTCTGGGTGTGGTAAATCCACTCTATCACGCACCGTGATGCAGCTGCAACCTGCCACCAGCGGGACGGTCATTCTGGATGGGGAAAACCTCACCGATCTTCAACGTAACGAAGTCCGCATGCGCCGTCTCGATTTTCAGATGATCTTTCAAGATCCCTATGCGTCCCTCAACCCGCGCATGACCGTCTATTCGACACTCGCTGAGGCCATTTGCCAGCGCCACCCGAACCTAAAAAAGGATCGTCCTACTCTCACACAAAAAGTGAGCCAGCTCATGGCTACCGTCGGCCTAGATTCTCGCTACATGCGAAAATATCCCCACGAATTTTCCGGCGGTCAGCGCCAGCGCATCGCCATCGCCCGCGCCCTCGCCCCCGAACCCAAACTCATCATCGCCGATGAGCCCGTCTCCGCTCTCGACGTCTCCATCCAGTCCCAAATACTCAATCTACTTCTGGATCTCCGGAACGATCTTGGACTGACTATGATTTTCATCTCGCATGACCTATCGGTTGTGCGCTACATCGCTGACGACATTGCAGTCATGTATGGCGGAAAAATCGTAGAATACGGAAATGGAGAAGAAGTCTTCCACAATCCGAAAGACGAGTATACCAAGCGCCTTCTCTCTGCCATTCCGCACTTTAACGCCACTGCCTAATTCACCATGGACTACCTAGTTTACAAGATTATCCACATCGTTGGCCTCATGGGCCTCTTTTCTGCCATGGGTGGCCTAATCGGAGCAGACGTGCGCAAGCCTGCAACCTTAGGTATTTACGGTATGATCCATGGTATTTCTCTTCTGGCACTTTTTGTAAGTGGATTCGGTCTCCAAGCTAAGTTGGGCTTAGGCTTTCCAATCTGGTTGATCGCTAAAATCATCATTTGGGCCTTGATGGGTGGAATGATTGTCGTTCTTAAAAGACGCCTCATTCCAGTGGGCCAAGCGTGGATCCTCATGATCGTCCTCGGTGGCGTCGCCGCCTACTTGGCGATCTACAGGCCATTCTAGACTTTGTGGTTTAGCGTAGAATCAAACGTGTATCTGCGTCTTATTCACAGTCACTCACAGAGAAAAAGGCCCGCCGGATAAAACCAAGCGGGCCTTTTGTGAATAAGCTGTGGAGCGATCTTTACATCACCTGATGCTTCCCAGGGATAGGCGCAGGATAGAGTCCATCGGGACCAGGCTTTGGTCCTGGATCAGCATCCCAGCCAAGGGTTTTCGGCATCGTGCTAAGGCCATTGGCAAGAGCATCATCATACTTGATCTCCTTCCCTGAATAGGTCACCATACGACCTAAGATCGCCGTCATTGTGCTCGCTGCGGTATAATAAGCATTGTTGATCGGCTTGTCCTCACGGATGTGCTTGTAAAGAACATCGTGCTCAGTCTGGTAAGGGTCATTATTTTCCCCTTTGAAGCGCCAAATCGTCTTCCCGTTCCTATCAAGAATGCGCCCCGGCATCGCGCGACCATTCTGTGCCCCAATGACCTCAGTCACCCGATTCATCGCACCACGCTGGTGACGACACTGGGAGTTCATGACGGTTCCATCGGCATAGGTATACTCGACGTAGTGGTGGTCAAAAATTTCCCCGGTTTCCGGTCCAATCCGGACTTGGCGCCCACCCATCCCTTGGGCTTTCATGGGAGGTCCACCTTTAAACCAGTTCATCACATCAAGGTTATGAACATGCTGTTCCACGATGTGATCACCGCACAGCCAGTTAAAGTAATACCAGTTGCGCATCTGATACTCCATCTCAGTCATTCCCTCGGCGCGCTTACGAACCCAAACTCCCCCACCATTCCAGTATACCTGTGCTGAGGTCATCTCCCCGATGACACCGCTCTTAATTTGCTCCAGAGTTTCGATGTAACTGTTTTGGTAACGACGCTGAAGTCCGCACACCACTTTGAGATTCTTCTCGTCGGCTTTCTTGGCAGCCGCAAGAACCCTGCGGATTCCCGGAGCATCGACCGCAACGGGCTTCTCCATGAACACGTGCTTTCCTTGCTCTACCGCATATTCGAAATGCTCGGGACGGAAACCCGGAGTGGTGGCCAAAATAACAACCTCGGCCGCGTCGATCGCCGCCCGATAGCCATCAAATCCATCAAAAATCCGCTCTGCAGGCACATCGACCCGCTCTTTAAACCGCTCCTTAAGTCCCGCCACAGCACGCTCGGCATTGTCACGAAAGGCATCCGCCACCGCGACGATTTTAGTACCTCCGGCATTAAGAGTCTGAGTGGCGGCCCCTTGGCCTCGGCCACCGGCGCCGATGACAGCGACTTTGATCTCGTCGCTCCCGCCCGCTTGCGCGAAACTGGAGAACGGTAGAGT